>Ga0206130_10006387_pt1 | contig 13499 bp, 15 predicted proteins | sample Helgoland_Spring_9_FD_148637 | JGI IMG/M metagenome (GOLD analysis project Ga0206130, IMG submission 148637) | Pelagic subsurface seawater microbial communities from Kabeltonne, Helgoland, North Sea - Helgoland_Spring_Bloom_20160512_1 | ecosystem: Environmental > Aquatic > Marine > Epipelagic ... | reverse complement strand
ACTCACGTCACGGTACAGAGCGCTATTGGCAACCTTCACCAATTTCGCAGCAATGGCTGGGTCTGTTTTTACCAATCTCGACAATTCTTCCATGCTGCAGTCGGGATTTTCGATCAGCTCACGTATTCGAAATGCCACTTCGGGTAAGCTGGGTAAGACAACCCGACCTGCATTCAGCTCCTGCTCAAATTCATACAACAATAAACGGCCATCGTCCCCTGCTTGCTCCTGCATCTCCTGCATCTCCTGCAGCATAACGTTGTCGACAGACAGACTGCTCTGTATCTCTTCTAACACCGCCGCGTTAATCACAAAATACTGGATTTCAGAGCTGGCCTTTGCTGTATATTTAAGCGGTCGCAGGCGCACAATTAGAAAATGTATGCGACTGTTGTCTGCATCAACAGTATTTTCAAGAGCGTCAAAAGGAAGTACATCGACAAAAAATCAGTGTAAACCGGAGTATCTAATTTACTCATTGGTTATTTTTTTGATCCTGTAATCGCACTATTATCGTCCGTGGCTTAAACACAGTTTATGCAGTGCATAAGGCAATTGACGATTTTTCCGCCTCTATTCTGGTTTAATTTAACCCGTAATGGCCCGCAGGCCTATCGTACAGACTATATGCTGGGTTTCGCGCGCAGGGCTTTAGTCTTTCCACGCTGAGTTTTACTGTCCATTCTCCGACGCTGAGAACCTTTGGTAGCTTTCGTAGCACGCCGCACTCTAGCAACTGTCGTTGCGGTTCGCACTAGCTCTGCCAACCGACCCAGTGCATCTTCCCTATTTTTATCCTGACTGCGGAAGCGCTGGGCCTTAATAACGATAACCCCGTCTTTGTTGATACGCTGGTCTTTAAAAGCCAATAGCCGCTCTTTGTAGACCTCGGCTAACGAGGACAACTTAATATCAAAGCGCAGATGTATAGCGGTCGACACTTTATTAACATTTTGCCCGCCCGCCCCCTGCGCACGAATGGCACTAAAGTCGAGTTCATCATCAGGGATATTAATTGAGGAGGACACATAAAGCATAGCGACGCCGTTTAGGCTCCTTTAACTTGCAAAATTTTCAGGGTATTGGTCATCCCGCCAGTGCCGGTGATATCACCACTGGTTACAATTACCCGATCACCAAGCCCAATCGCCCCGGTGTTTGTAACAGACATTAAGGCCTGCTGATAACCTTCCTCATCGTTGGTAGTAATATCACAGTGGATGGGAATAACGCCTCGATACAGAGTCATTCTTCGGCATGTCTCGGGATGCCGTGATACACCATAGATTGGCAAGCTCGAACTCAATCGCGACATAATTAAAGCCGTTGCCCCGGATTCTGTCAGGCACAGACTGGCCTTCACGTTATCTAAATGATTGGCGGCGTAAATGGCGGAAAGCGCGATGGATTCACTAATATTTTCAACCCGGTCATCAACTCGGTGACCCGAAATTCGTGTATCCGGTTGTTGTTCGGCCCCCACACAGGCGTCAGCCATTGCCATCACTACCTTCACTGGGTATTTTCCAGTGGCTGTTTCGGCGGAGAGCATCACCGCATCAGTACCGTCCAATACGGCATTCGCCACATCAAATACTTCGGCGCGAGTAGGCACCGGTGAACTAATCATAGACTCCATCATCTGCGTTGCTGTAATAACCGGACGATTTGATCGTCGTGCCTGCCTGATAATTCGCTTTTGTAGACCAATGAGCTGGGAATTTCCCACTTCGACACCCAGATCTCCCCGCGCGACCATCACACCGTCCGCTGCCAAAATCAGCTCATTTAATGTCTGTTCGTTGGCAACCGCCTCTGCACGTTCAATTTTCGCAATGATACCAATACGTGCCCCGAGATCGTCCAATCGACGTTTAACCGGGTCAAGATCCGAAGCACAACAGGGAAAGGAAACGGCAAGATAATCCACCGAGAGTTCAGCCGCCAAATCAATATCCTGTAAATCTTTCTCTGTAATTGCTGGCGCCGATAAACCGCCACCCAGTCGATTTAGGCCCTTTCTCGATTTCAGCTCGCCGCCAACTTGAACACTACAATGAACATCACCCCCAACAATTAGCGAAACCGATAGCTCTATTAATCCATCATCGAGCAGCAGCGTGTCTCCAGTAGCAACAGATTGAGGCAGCGCCTTGTAGCCCACCGGTATACGGTAGTCATCTTCACCACGACTTTGGTCTATCGTGAGGATTATTTCTTCACCATCAACAAGCGTGACAGCATCGTTGCGCAGGTCACCAATTCGTATCTTCGGTCCCTGCAGGTCTCCCAAAATCGCCGCATGTACCTTTTTACTCGCGCAGACTTGCCGAATGATAGCTACCTGCTGCCGATGCCCATCCGCTGTGCCATGAGAAAAGTTCAACCGAAAAACGTTAACTCCCGCGTCTAATAACTTTGCAATCATTTCCGAATGACCCGAAGCGGGGCCAATAGTGGCGACAATTTTTGTCCGTCTTATCATCTGACTTTCCTTTAACGATAAGAAACCGTGCAGGGCATTACCGGCGTATCGAGTGGTATAGTATCGCTGAAGCTGGTGATAATTCTACCCCCGGCAAAAGATAAGATAAAAGCTGATAAATTTCCCAGCGATAAGGTGCAGAAACAAGTAATATGCTCGGTATACGTACCCAATTGTACTCAATTTACTAGGTGGAGGTCTGCCCATGGCGGGATCACTTCAGGATCAACTGCTTAATGCCGGCTTAGCGGATGCTAAAAAAGCAAAAAAAATAAAAAAAGACAAACAGAAGCAAGCCAAGGTGAGTCGGCGAGACAAATCGGAAACTGTCGACGAGACCAAACAGCAGCTCACTCAAAGTCGAAAAGAAAAGCTAGATCGGGACCGCAAGCTCAATAGTAGCAAGAATGCCGAAGCAGAGCGTAAAGCTATTGCCGCACAAGTGAAACAGTTAATCACCGTCAACAGCATTGCAAGAAATACCGCGGAGCTAAACTATAATTTTACCGATAACAAAAAAATCAAGAAAATCCTAGTCGATAAAATCATGCTGGACCAATTAAGCGGAGGACGACTTGCCATTGTTAGTCTCGACCAGTCCTATCATGTGGTTGCAGCGGCCGTTGCTGAAAAAATCAAACAACGAATACCAGAGTGCGTTATTGTTGCTAATGATACTATGCCCACTGAAAGCGATGAAGAAGACCCCTATGCAGACTTTCAAATCCCTGATGACCTTATGTGGTAAGCGAACAACAACTCGATGATAGACTTAGGCGACATACTGCTCTCGGCGCTCTTTATTACCTTCATTATGCTGTGGTGGAATGCTCAGGGCGTCAAACATATCGCTTTCACAGCAACCAAAAACTACTGCAAAAAAATGGATGTGATACTGCTAGACGATGGGCTGGTGCTGCGAGGATTTTGGTTAAAGCGTGATGCCCGGGGTAGTCTTCGACTTTGGCGCTCTTATACGTTTGAATTCAGCTCAACCGGCCATGAACGTTACAATGGCCAAATTGTCTTACTAGGGCGTTTTGTTGAAGACATACAGTTAGATCCGCACCGCCTCAACTAAGCCAAATGCTATTGAGTGCCAGTGGTCTTCAGCTGCTGTTTTAGCGACTTAGGTATTTGCTTGATGGTCAATGTACCAGCCACTTCGTCGTAAACAATCTCTTGCCCAAACATATCCGCTGAAAAACTGATGCTCATATTTTTATCGCGGCCAAAATACCTTACATAACGCTTTAAACTTGATCTGTCGGTATACATTTCAACAGCAGGCGCCTGCTGCCTCTCCGCCACAAACTCGGAAAAATTGCTGGGCTGCCCTTCATCCAATTGTCGAGAAATGTCCTCAAAAACAACAGGAGCTCCCTGCTTATCCTGATCAACACAATATTCGAGTATTTGCCCTCGATGATCGCTTACCTTGTCTTCAGGCAGTGACTGAGCGTATTGATCAACAATCGATAGAAACTCATGGGTTTCCTCGATCAGATTAACACCAGTTGAAAATCCCATAAATCCACTGAAAGCATCGCTAATAGGTTTACTCCCTCGAGACGTGATAAGCGACATATATTTTTGGGAGTCCTCCTGCAGCCATTCGTCAACAAAAACACGTGCACTGTAAGCCATCTTATTACTGTCTATGTATCGACTATGGACTACATCCAAAGCATGATCAATTTGCGAGGCATCAACATGGTCTATCCAAAATATATACAACTGATCCTGATCCATAACGGAGTCGACAGCAATCATTAAGTCTGCAGAAAAAGCCTCGTCGTTTTCACCCATTTTTTGCTGTAAATGCTCAAGTATTCGCTGACTGACACGGCTAAACGAAGACGTACCTTGATGGTGTTCTCGTATCCATCCCGGCAGCGGGTTATCGTCCGATTCCCGATCAAAAAAGCCGTATTGTTTTTGACTACTGCGCTGAAAACTTTGTTTTAGTTGCTCAAATAATGAATAGGCAGGGCCGGTCGCTGGATTTTCCTGCTCACGAAAACTCGTCGAGACTTCAGTCCCGGGGGTAGCTCGCTCTATGCTGTGGATGATGCAATGTTTTAACGTCATAATTGTCTGGCAAAGAGGCGTGAAGGATTAATGGGAGCTAAAAACTTGGATCGAATAACCGCTTTCAAGCGCCTCTTTTAGCGCTTTATCAGCTTCAATCAACTTACGGTCGTTGAGAAACTTTTCTTCAATCAGCTTGCGTTTATCGATCACCGGACGCTCAAAACCCTGCTGAAGCAAATACAAACGACACAACTGCTCGGCCCCAAACAAATCCTTGAAGTTAATGTAAACAATAAATGGAACGTCGGCTCCCACACCGAAGCCCTCGATGGCTTTTGGCGTGTTAGCATTAACGGAAAAAACATACATAAAATACAGTCGCTCTAAACGAAACAGTTAGGGAACTATCAACACCATTAGGACGCGTCGAGCTGCTGATAATAGTCCATAAGAATTTTTGCACATTCTGGGCGAGAAAATTCCGGCGGCGGCGCGATACCCTGCCCCAGCATTTCACGGACCTTGGTTCCGGACAACAAAATAAAGTCGTCTTTTCCATGGTCAGGTGCATCCTTCATCATCACAACTTTGTCTAACTTTTTCGAATAAGCGGTATGGTCTGCACGATAAATCTCAATATCGAGAGCGCCAGCAGGCACTTTTTCATCGAAAATAGTTTGCGCGTCAAAACCGCCATAATAATCACCTACTCCGGCATGGTCTCTGCCAACAATGAAATGACTACAGCCACAGTTCTGCCGGAATACAGCATGCAGCACAGCCTCTCGCGGACCGGCATATAACATGTCAAAACCATAACCGGTAATCATCACTGAATTAGCAGGGAAGTAAATATCAACCATCTTTCGGATACAATCGTCGCGAACCTGAGCCGGAATGTCGCCAGGCTTAAGCTTGCCCAAAAGCATATGAATCAATACGCCATCAGTACCAAGGTCATTCATTGCCATCCGGCACAGCTCTTCGTGGGCCCGGTGCATCGGATTGCGAGTTTGAAAAGCCACCACTTTATTCCAACCGCGCTCAGCAATTTCATTGCGAATTTCAACCGCCGTACGAAAAGTATCTGGAAAGTCCGCTTCAAAATAGCTGAAATTTAGCACCTGTATAGGACCGGACAGCAAAGTGTTCCCCTGTGACTTAAATGTCGCCACACCAGGGTGCTCAGGGTCCAAGTTACCGAAGATATTTTCGGCCATGAAATCAATCTGAGCATCGCTGACCACTTCAATCGCCTCGATATCCATGATCGCCAGCACAGGATTACCTTCAACATTAGGGTCGCGTAAGGCAATGCGCGGGGCATTCCCAATAGACGCTATGTCATTAGCAAGATTGACAATAGGCACCGGCCAAAACAAGCCCGATTCCGTTTGTAAATTTTCTGCTACTGCCAGTGAATCGGCTAAATTCATATAACCGGTTAACGGCGTAAAGTAGCCCGCTCCCAACATAACGGCGTTAGCTGCCGCCGCCGAACTGACTAACAGTGACGGCAGTGTTTCAGCTTCAGCGACTAATGCCAGACGCTGCTCTTCTTCATAAACAAACAGGGGGTTTAACTGATCGGCACCATGGGGGTTTATCATGAGGGTTTCCTAATTAAAGATAGTGATCAAACATCAAATATTTTACGCGGCCAGCAATCCGCGATCGGTCATAATCTGCAGTAAAATATCAACTTCTTGTTCCAACGTCATTTCATGACTATTGAGAACCACCTCAGCATTTAGCGGTTCTTCATAGGGGTCAGAAATACCGGTGAAGTTCGGAATTTCGCCCGCTCTTGCCTTTTTGTACAGCCCTTTTGGATCGCGATCTTCCGCTACGTCGAGAGGTACATCAACGTAGACTTCAATAAAGTCCATTCCAGCTTGCTTATGCAGCTCACGCACCAGATCTCTATCTGCCCGATAAGGGCTGACAAAACTGGACAGCGTTATTACACCGACATCGACAAACAATTTTGATATTTCGCCAATGCGCCGAATGTTTTCAGTGCGGTCTTCGGCACTAAAACCCAGATTCTTGTTAATACCTAACCGAATGTTATCGCCATCAAGCCTGTAAGTCAGTTTACCTTTAGCCGTCAACGCCTGCTCAAGCGCCACCGCCACCGTACTTTTACCACTGCCCGACAGACCCGTGAACCATAAAGTAGCTCCTTTTTGACTTAAAATTTTGGACCGATCTTCACGGGTCACTTCACCATCGTGCCAGTGAACATTGGTTGCTTTTTGTTCAGTCATTTGCACCTCTTGCTGGACTCACTGGCCATACAGCCGCGATCAAGTCGCTATCGTTGACAAAGCCAGGAAATATATAGGGGATTTTGGATGCAAAATTCTACCAGATTCAAGCCACATTCGCGAAGGAAATTAGTCATCTTTTTGTTGGCCTAACGAACCATTCACTGGCCGCCAATCCATTGTTGCAACAGGCGACCCATTAGCAGCAGCATTATTAATACCATAGCAACTCTGGATAACATTCTCTGGCGCTCTGCATCCATCGGCTTGGCAAAGCGACTGGTCACATAGACAACCAGTGCTAGCACCACAGCAAGTGCGCTCAAAATTATTAACAAATTAACCATTAACATTCTCCATTGCCGCCACTTTATCCATCAGCAATTGTCGTGTCTCGGCGTACCAGATAGCGGCGTTAGCTATTTCCCCGTCATCACGCAGTATCGGGTAGTCAAAACCGTAACGCCGACAATAATCACAGACCTTAGGATGCGCCCACTCAAAGAAAAGACGATTGTATTCCTGCTGAGAGAGCCTTTGCCGATCATAACAACCGGCTATTTGGCGTTGATGCCGAGCCTCATTTAAAATGATTCCTGCCGCCACCGAGACATTGAAGGATTCAACCATTCCAACCATCGGAACCGTAATATGAATATCAGCGGCCTCGAGTCCATCGGCACTTAGCCCGTTTTTTTCTGCCCCCATCAACAACACCGTGGGAGCTGTGTAGTCGACTTCATGGTAGTCCACAGCGGTTGCCGACACGTGTGCAGCCACAACCTGAAAACCGCGGGATTTTAGCGCGGTCACCGGCTGATTTAATTCGGTATAACGATGAACCTCAACGTAGCGATGACTACCTAGGGCTGTGCCTCGAAATGACCGGTAATCTTTGTCACCAACCACACAGTGCACGCTGCCAATACCGACCGCATCCGCGGTTCGAACAATCGCTGAAAGATTACGGCCTTTGTGGACATAATCCGTCAATACGGTTAAGTCCGGTTGACGCTGGTCTAGAATAGTCCGTAATCGTGTATACCGTTCTGGTGTCATAAAGTTAAACAGTGCTATGTTTTTTTGGCGATACCATGGCCAATCATAATAAGATACAAGCTGGCGACGCAAATCCTATCTGCACCATCCACTTGCAACACGTCTCTGCCGGATCAATTATGCCAGAAGTGCGCTGGCGTTACATCGCTAGCTTATTCAGTTATTCTTCAAGCCTAACTTGATCATTAACGGAATTTGCAATGATAACTGTCCACGGATCTGCAGTCTCACCTTTCGTAAGAAAAGTCATAGTACTGCTCACTGAAAAGGGGATTGATTTTTCTATAAACCCGGTGTCGCCGTTTCCAGCACCGAAAGAACATCTTGAAATCTCTCCAACGGGTAAAATCCCCGCATTAACCGATGGCGACTATGCTTTACCTGATTCCTCGGCGATATGCGGCTATCTGGAAAAAAAGTACCCTGACATCAAACTTTATCCAGACACCGCAGAAGACTACGGGAGAGTACTCTGGTTTGAGGATTATGCTGACAATGAGCTGGTCAAAGCAACAGCTTCATTTTTCTTTAATCGCATCGCGGTGAAAATGATGGGGCGAAAACCTGACGAGGCCATCATCCAGAAGATTCGCGATAAAGCTGAGCCTGCAGTTTTACCTTATTTGGAAAAAGAAATCGGCGACAAAGAATTTATTGTCGCCGAGCAGTTCACCGTGGCAGATATTGCCATTACCTGCCAATTTGTCCAGCGTCTTTACGCCGGCGAACCAATAGACGCAGCAAAGTACCCCAATATAGCCCGCTATGTTGATACTCATATCCACAGGCCGTCGTTTAAACACTGGATCAACAAAGACGGATTTATAACCGTCGAATAAATCGGTCAGACGCAATGCTTGCGACTGTCATACCCGGGCAAAACATTTTTCCAACAGCTCCCTAGTTGCTCGAATTCCCAGCTCTTCGCTAAGCTGGGAGCCCTCATATTCAATGCCCACATAACCCTCGTAACCAGCGGCTTTAACAATGGTCATTGCCCTCATGAAGTCAGTGAACTGTTCATTGCCGTCACTGTCAAATTCATAGGCCTTTGCACTCAAGCCCTGAGCAAACGGCATTAACTCCTCCATACCCAGATAACGATCATATTCGTTGATGCAGCCGCTGGCTGAGCGCTCAATACAGAAATTACCAAAGTCAGGCAAGGTGCCACAATTGACACTGTCAACAGCCTTCATGACCCCCGCCAACCACTGACCATTGGATGAATAGCCCCCATGATTTTCAACCAGCACGCGAACCCCCTGAGACAAACCGTAGGCATTAAGCTGACTAAGCCCATCCACCACATTGGCCGCAACCTCTTCCATAGTGCCCTGCCCTGCCGCATTAACCCGCACCGCGCTAGCGCCCAACTGTTTCGCGATATCGATCCAGTCGTGATGCCGCTGTACCGTTTTCCGTCGAGCATCATCGTCCGTATCGCCGATATTCCCTAGTGCATCACACATGATCAGATTAACAGTCACGCCCAACGCGTCACACTGATTTTTAAAACGCTCCCAGTAGGCGCTGTCTTTCGCTTTAGAATAATAAAAGGTGTTCACCAACTCGATACAATTGATACCAAACTCGTTAATGCTAATCGCCGGAAAATCGAACGGGTCGGAGGCCCCAATCAGCAAAGAGTCCGGATCTTGCATCAAGGTCTTGCCAAACAAGCTTAACCCTTTATCCAAAGAATCGCCGAAAAAACGCCGGTGCAGCGACCATTGTGCTAAAGATAGTTTAAAATTTGATGCCGGTGAGTCTGTCAGGATAGTAGTCGCCACAGCTGCTCCAGTTGTTGACTTTGTGCCACCCCAGGCACGCAGAAAAGGCGTTACACCGATGGTAAAGATACCTGCCGCTGACAGCCCAAATCGTTTGATGAAATCTCTTCGATGACTAGCCATAGTATTGTCTTATTGTGAACTTAAACGGGTGTAGAGAGGCTCCCTACCCTACACTCTGCTTTTGGCCTGATCATAAGCAGAGTAATTTGAGAAATCCAGCGCTATCGCCAGAGCAGCGCGACTTTATTCCGCTAGCTGCTCTTGCCTTCTTTTGTCAGCGTCCATTATTAGCGCCTCAGTATTTTTCGCGCGATCCAATGCATCCAGCTGATGCCGGGGGATAACACCCGAGGGGTTAGACGCATCACTGTTTTCTTCTCCGGAACAGGCCACCAATGACAAAAATACAGCTGCCCCAATCATCCGCTTTATTGCTGCTTCTTTATCCATACCATTTCCCTCATTCATTATTGATAGCCAATAAATTTCATACATGACTTAATGGCAGGAAGCTCGCGACATTTTGGCAAACAGAAATACCTCCAAGGATGATTGAATATCCCGCCGTCATGCATTACTGTGACATCCGATTAAAAGCACCTTTGAACCCTAATAAACGGAGTGAATAACGATGTCGTCCACCACAGATAATAGCAACGCCACCGTATCAAAAGGCGCGCTTCGCATTCGCAATATCGCCTTCATCATAATGATCATCCTGCCCGTCTCCGCTTTAGGAACACGATTCGGCTTGTGGCCTTTTACCATCGGCATCCAACTGCTTGCCGGTGCCGTTGTTGTCGGCCTTTTAATTCAAGTGATTAATGCGATATGGCTGTTGCGTAAGCCTATCCCAGCAACCAAGTCAGCATTGCGTTGGTCCAGTCTGTTTGCATTACCGCCGCTAATGCTTGTCGCCGTATTCATGCAATCCAGAGATGACGCACAGGCGGGCATCCATAATATTAGTACTGATATCGACAACCCGCCTCACTTTATTGCGGCCGTTGAACAGCGTGGCGCTAACAGTAATCCACTGGAATACACCGCTGAGGTCGCAGCAATTCAGCAGAAAGCCTTTCCAGACGTCAGAACGATCTCCAGCGATCAAGCGCCACAGCAGGCATTCGAAAACTCACTTGCTATCGCAGAGTCACTGGGATGGGAAGTTTATGCACACAATGCAGACCAAGGCATTATTGAAGCGGTAGAAACAACCTTTTGGTTCGGTTTTAAGGACGACATTGTAGTACGCATTGCCGCCAATAATACTGGCAGCACCGTTGACCTGCGCTCAGTTTCGCGGGTGGGAGTCAGCGATTTGGGCGCTAACGCCAATCGCATTATAAAATTCTCGGAAGCATTTCGCAGCACTGATGGCTAAGTCTGCTCACCGCCTCTTCACCGTTTAACTGCCATAATTAGAGGCATCTGCGGACAGTTATCGACTGTCCGCAGCATCAGCCTTACTTACCGGATAGTATCAATTAAGAACTTTTTCATATCTTTTTCTATGGTTGACTTAAACGCGCCCAACATCATTCCAAGCTTCAAACTTAATGCCAAATGACCATCATTAATCCTGATCTCGCCGCTAGCGCCGCTGCGCTGAAACTTCATACAATTATCAGCCGACCACGTACATTGTAGCTGATAGCGACCGGCCATTTCGGCCGCCAATTCATCAACTTTGGCCTTCAGTTCATCCGCGGGCATGGTGTAATCGTGTGTAATATGTATATTCGCCATAATTAATCCATTAAAAAAGGGGCTGCTGTCCCCATTGCTAAGGAGCAAGCTGTCTGTTGTAATATCGTAACAGGCACCGTCAGGTTTATCAGCCGTAAATTGGCTTGTTACAAAAAATCTTTTCGGTATAATGGCGATCCCTCAATCTGCACTGGCAGAAAATTATCTCGGGGCGTAGCGCAGTCTGGTAGCGCACTACACTGGGGGTGTAGTGGTCGCAGGTTCAAATCCTGCCGTTCCGACCATATAAATCAATGGCTTAGGTCGCTTTTTAGCGGCCTTTTTCATGCCTTAAAAATTATTTCCTGCATATTTCCTGCACAGAAATTAGTTTGGTGCTGTTCTTATCAATCATATCGATTGTTTAATCTCCAAAGCGCTTCGTCCAGTTGCTCCAAGATATCGAAGTAATGTCACAAACTTATGAATATACGGTTTGTAAATTAATCTCTGTTAGAATTTGAGTGTGTAACCGAAGCTTTCTTACACTTCAGTTTCTATTGGTACAATATATGGCTAGGAGCATAAACAAAGCAGCAGTACAAGAAACTCTATATAAATAAGCCTCTTTATAAAATTAAGCCGTATTAGCATGTAGGGAGGTAGTAGATGGCATCCTGCTGGATAGTTTTAAATGTTTATCTTTAAATTATAAAGCAAGGATATTAATCATAAAGCTACGTGTATGTAGTGTGTTTTTATTAACGGCATCACTGGTCGGCTGTGCAGGCACGCCATTCTACAAGGCACCTGCGATTGTTGATATTAGTGATTCAAAAGTTATTGTGCAGCGAGAACATAGCAACTTGCCAAGGAATATGTCTGCAAGTCCGGATACCGCCAACAAAACCGACATAGAGCGTGAAGCAAAGAGGGGCTGTGGTCAATACAACAAAAAGCCGGTGCTTTTGAGTGAAAGCTGTGATCGTACAGTATTTAAGCAATCGTTGGGTAATGTCTGTATGGCTACCAATTATTTATTTTACTGTCGTGACTAATTAGTTTTATTGGACGGTAACTTTAATTTATGAAGCTTCCTGTCTATCATTTACACACCATCACATGATGGCTGAGTAAATGTATTTGCTCAAGAACATAATAGTGACCATTTTTCTCTTTACAAAAATTATCGAAACTAGTGGTTTTAGAAGAGTGTTTACGGAAGAATAATAATTAAGAAGGGCACATAAAAGTGAAGTTGTTATATCAGCCGCATATAGATGGCTTAAGGGCTATTGCAGTACTATCAGTTATAATTTTCCATATAAATAGATTTTTGTTACCCGGTGGTTTTGTTGGCGTCGACGTGTTTTTTGTTATTTCAGGCTATTTAATATCAAGGGTAATTTACCAAGAATTAGATCAAAATAAATTCTCTATTGCTGAATTTTATCGCCGTCGTATTAAAAGAATATTACCTGCCGCTTTTGTTGTCATAGGTATAACTACCCTTGTTGCTCAATTTATCTATTTGCCCGATGATTCGATAAAAGTCAGTGAGTCTGCTCTTTGGTCTACGTTTTCTCTGGCAAATGTCTATTTTTGGCTATTTCTTGATACCGGGTATTTTGCCAATTCGAGTTACCAAACGCCGTTGTTGCATTTATGGTCGTTAGGCGTTGAAGAGCAGTTCTATATATTTTGGCCTCTAATTGTAATGGTAATTTATCGTTATTTATCAGCCTTTAATTTTATCTTATTGTTGGGTACAACGGTTCTAATCTCTAGTGCTATAGGACATTTTTTGGCCGAGTCATCACATTCGTTTGTCTATTACATGCTTCCTTCGAGAGCTGGTGAATTGTTAGTAGGAGCATTGCTCGCTTATTTGTTACATAAAGGATTACTTCTTCCTTTAAAAAGCGAAATTCAAGTGAACCTTATTGCAGGAACGGGGATCATATTACTACTACTTGCGTTTATTATTATTGATGAAGCAAGTACTTTCCCTGGTTTTTATGCGTTAATCCCAACTTTAGGTGCAGCATTAATAATATGGGCCGGTATTGGACAGCATACAGGCATTCCAAAATTATTTGCTAATAAATGGTTGACTTTTGTTGGGAAAATATCATTTTCGGCCTATTTGTGGCATTGGCCTCTATT
>Ga0206130_10006384_pt1 | contig 13501 bp, 6 predicted proteins | sample Helgoland_Spring_9_FD_148637 | JGI IMG/M metagenome (GOLD analysis project Ga0206130, IMG submission 148637) | Pelagic subsurface seawater microbial communities from Kabeltonne, Helgoland, North Sea - Helgoland_Spring_Bloom_20160512_1 | ecosystem: Environmental > Aquatic > Marine > Epipelagic ... | reverse complement strand
GGAGACTCAGGAGCATAAGGTGGAGACTCAGGAGCATAAGGTGGAGACCATCCCTTTTGTTGTGTTCTAATGTTATCTAAGCTGATTGCCCAATTATTAGGCATTTGTGTATTCGTCAATTCTTCTATCATTGTATTAGGCAAGATGGGAGTTTTATCATTATAAATCAATGTTTTCATATTCCAACGACTTGGATATCTATTCGGTAATTCTCCATCATTATCCCCAACAAACCATATTTCGGTTGGCTTCCCATCTTTACCTAAAATAATTGAGTTATACGCCTCGCCTCTATCTTCATCATAACTATAAAACGACCATCCATAGGCTTCTGGTTCTATATTCTCCTTCTCAATTGGTTCTTCAATCGGTTCATTTGACACTTCAATATCATCCATTTTTTCTTCTGATCCAACTGTTTTAGACTTATTATTAGCACGATTATTTAATTCTTTTCTAATAGTCACCTGTAAACTATCCTCACTATTTTTCATTTTTAATATATTGTTCGAATACCCCATATTTGTCAACTGCTCTACATTATCTTCCGTAATTACACGAAGTTGTATATTCATTGTTTGCAACTCTTGAATTAATAGCTTAAATGCATACGGTATCTTTAAAATACTAAAATTTCTTCCGAATTTTGTTACATTTTCCACATTTAATGTACCATCAATGGCCTCGTTAAATTTAATCGGACCGTCCACCATAGGACTGATAAATAAGTTTTGACTATTATTGTATATTGCAACTGTACCACTATTATTACAAACCGCCATATAATATTCATCGCCTCTTTTCAACATTGATTCTTGTAAGAATCCAGCAGCACCGTGTCCAATGACACCGTCACGTTCCATCTCTCCTATTCGCAAACCACCATCATTTGCTCGTCCACCAACAGTTTGTCTTGTCAACTGCTGTATAGGTCCTCTAGCTCTATAATTAATTTTATCCTTAACCATATGTTTCAATCTCATATAATAAGTCGGACCCATGAATATATTCGCCTGTAGTTGCTCACCTGTCATACCATTGTATAATAGTTGATTTCCAGAAGAGTTATATCCATTCTGAGTTAAAATTTTACCAAATATTTCATGAGTAGAACCCTTATTTATAAAAGCAGTACAATCGCCAAAACCACCTAAATTTAAACATGCTTTTCCCATCAATGTTTCAACTAATTGACCAATTGTCATTCTTGATGGTAATGCGTGTGGATTAATAATAATATCCGGTCTTACACCATCTTCTGTGAATGGCATGTCCTTTTCAGGAATGACTAGTCCAACAGTTCCTTTTTGCCCACACCGACTACAAAATTTATCACCTATTGCTGGTACACGCTCTTCACGAATACGGACTTTGGCCAATCTAAATCCCTCTTCGTCTTCAGTCATAAATGTTTTATCTACAAATCCAAGCTGCCCCTTTTTAGGATAAACCGATGCATCTGAAGGTTGATCTGGATTCATTAAATTTGTCTTTATTTTCCCAATCACTACCTTTTTATCATCCATTGGTGTATTTTCTTTGATCAATCCATATTTATCAAGAGAACTATAGTCGTAACCAAATTTTACTCCATCCATATTTGTTTCCTCTATGTTCTGAAAATGAGAATCAACCGAATTTTCTCCAACCTTAGAACTCTCTTCTCTAGACTCGTACATGTTGTAGTATGTAGTCCTAAACATACCGCGTTTTAGTGATCCTTCATTAAATAATATAGAATCTTCTACATTGTAACCACCATATACCATTATCGCAACGACCACATTTTCACCATATGGGTGTTCTTCGTTGTTGATAAATTGCAAATATCTACTTTTTACAAGAGGAGTCTGGCCGCTATTTAATACCACACCCATCTTGTCAATTCTTGTTAAAAAATTAGAACTGTATAAGGATACCGCTTGCTTGGCTTGTCCACAAAAAAACAAATCTCTAGGCAATTGATTATTTTCAGGAAATACGATTTGATTTCCCATAACTCCCAGTAACAGAGATGGATGAATTTCCACGTGTGTGTATGATTTACTATCATCTAACTCATAATCACTTGATATTAAGGCACCTTCTTCTTCAGAAGTATCCAAATAATCGATAATTCCTTCACTGCTTTCGAGATCCTCAAATTTATCAGTGTCGTATAATTCTTTGATGTCATATATATTACAATTGTTCACATCATAATTTGGTATTTTCTTTGTTGCAAACCCAGATATTAAATCTGTCCACGAAAATTTGTTTCCGTTTATTTTTTCTAGGATTTCACTCTGTTTGAAACTAGCGCGCTTATTTTTCACATAAAACACGGGCCTACATAGTCTACCAGAATCAGTATAAATGATTAATTCGTTTTTTGGTATATTCCAACTTGCACTAGTATATAAAGGCAATAGTCCATTTCGCTTATGCTTTTTAATTAATCGTAGAATCTCTTGAGCATTTGATATTACACCAATCCACCCACCATTTACCATAACTTTTGTAGAAGAATATAAATATTTACTGCTACACTCCTCTAACAATTTCATGTTACAAATACTTCTTAAAAACTTCATCATTGGATATCCTGAGCAACCACTTGTAATATGAGTAGATATTGCCATATGTTTGTGAAATCCAACATTACCACCATCTGGTGTATCTACAGGATCAATTATTCCCCATTGAGAACCGTGTAACAGTCTAGGTTTTACCACTTTAGCACTAGAATCCATGGGCAGGTTGATTTTTCGCAAATGAGAAATAAAACTATTATAAGAAAGGCGATTCAAGTCTTGAACAGCACCAAGTCGCTTTGTGTGTTCTTCTGATCCCCAATTTCCTTTGAATGCTTTTTTAAACCCGTTTTCAACGAGTCTCTCTTTAAAAATCATTTCATAGTTCTTAGAAATAAGCTCTTTGAACAATTCGCCTTGATAAATGGTCTTGGATTTTTTTAGATTATATTCTTTGTCTAATCGCAACTTAATATTGTCTTGTTCTAGTTTAAAATACTCTTTAAATAAATCATATGTGAGTCTCCCCGGAACTTCTACACGCTTAAATTTAAAGCTGTCGCGATCCGTTGGTTGTTCCAGCTTTGTAAAGACTAACAATAGATTGTTTACTATATATCCAAGAAAGTAAGCTTTTTGCTCAAAATTAGATTCACCAATGTTGGGCATAAAATAATTCATTAAAATGTCTAGTACATGATTTACTGTATGTCCCTTTGTAAAAGTTTTAATATATTCTAATGCAGCTTCTTGTGTAAATATTTTGGACGCATCATGAATAGATGGAATAAATAGATCAACCATGGAGCTGTTTTTTTCCATATCTAACAAACAGTATTCAATGATTTCTCTGTCTGAAATGACTCCTAACGCGCGAAACAAAATAAATAAAGGTATCGGTTTTCTTACATTTGGAACATTTACTACGATTTGATTATTTGTATAAGTTGTGGATGGAGCGACAATTCTAACCGATAAAGTTCTCTCTGGTTTTGATGCATCCTCGGATACAGTTCTGATATCTGCACCGTGGCTATAAATATCGTTGTAATTTTCACGGATATACAACATATTGTCGGCAAACTTTTCTTGACTAATAATTACCTTTTCTTTTCCATCAATGATAAAATATCCACCATAATCATTTCTACATTCTCCCATATTATATCTCACCTCGCGATTTAACCCGTTTAATATACATAAATCTGACTGCAACATGATAGGAAATCTACCTAAAAATATTGAATTGTATGTTTCCATACTTTCATTTACATTCCCACCATCGTCTTCTATGAAATATTTAATTTCCAGATCATAATGAATCGTCATCCCATAAGTCATATTTCTTAATCGCGCTTCGTTCGGATACATAAAATGTTCACGGTCTTCGTCATAAATAACTGGCTTACCATAATATACTTTTGAACCGTCTAATCCACCTAAATATAATTCACATCTATATTTGTATTGTTTTGTGTCTGGATTTTGCTCTTTCTGAAAAACTATCGGATTTCTCTCACGCAATACTTGCTTTAATCCTGTCCTAAAAAAATCATTGTATGAATCGATATGATGTTTCACTAAAATTTGAGGGTTGTCATTAAAAAATTTTTCTATTATATTCCATGTTGTATTATTGTATTTTAAACTCATTATAATATACCTTGAGTATATTTTTTTATAATGTTATTCATAACATATTAAATTTGTAATATGTCAATGAATATAACATGATATGAAAATAATATCATATTTATGGTAGTATGATATTATGGTAGTATGGTATTATGGTATTATGGTATTATGGTATTATGGTATTATGGTATTATGGTAAAGTGTTTCCTAATTAGAGACTGAGCAATTTGTTATACTATAAGAATAGCAGAATTTCTGTATATCATAAATAATGCTAATGCTGCAAAATAAGCTATTAAGGGGAAAAATACTAAAAACCAAGATATAGAACTGTATCCATTTTTACACAACGAATCTAGCACTATGGTGGAAAATACAATATATCCTAATTTTACTAAGTAAATGTATAGCAAATTCTCTACAGGACATTCAAAATCACCCATACAAAATGTTCTCATGTTTCCATTATTAGATACTATCATAACAACCAATGTAATCATACTTAATAAAAAGTAAATAGATGCTGGTTTGCACATTTTTTTTAACTGATTCATCATTATTTATGATATACTGACAGAAAAAAATACAATACTGCATTTTTCTTTTCGGTCGGTGTATTTATTTGCCTATGTCCATATCCGAAGGGGTTGAACCAATATATTTGTAGTCAGCGTCAATCGGTTGATCCTGTGTTGGGAATGGATTCTGACTTACTGGTTGTGTTTTTCCCATTAAATTAAAATAACCACCATTAATTCCATATTGAGCACCTCTTCCTAAATTTACAATTTCTTGAAAAAATCCTCCCCGTTGACCTTTTCTGTTGCAATTACATTTACCTTTGCAACTACATTTACCATTGCAATTACATTTACCCTTGCAATTACATTTACTACTATATTTTTTACCGCCACTTAATATCTTATTATCACTTGTAGATTGAGGCATTTGTAATCCACCAACAGAAATACCATTATCACTCAACGGAAAATGATTTGACACAGTAGCCCCATTGGTTTCTACATCTACATTATGAGCTCCAGGCCATGTTGCTATATTACCCCCTTCCCAAGAATATCCAACTGGTCCTGCCGCGGGGCTAGAAACCATACCTCCTGTCATTCCTCCACCATAATTAACAGATTGTCCTTTGTGACTGCCTTTCTTGTAAAATAAAAAATTTCTCATTTTATGTGCCCGCTTCTTATTATTATTATCAATTGTTACGCGTTTAATATTTTTATTAGAAGTACGCTTCTTGCTACTTGTACGCTTTTTGCTACTTGTGCGCTTCTTGCTACTTGTACGCTTCTTGCTGCTTGTACGTTTCTTGCTACTTGTACGAGAATTATTTTTTTTACTATTGTGTTTTCTCTTAATTGATGGTACCATTTATATTATACGTCTATAATATAAATTTATGTAAAACTTCAAATACGCACATACTTATTCAATGTCTACGTGTGTTAACAAATGACGACGACAGCACATTTTATTTAAACCTAATTTATCCAATACTTCTCCTTCTGGTGTCTTATCGATAAACTCTTCTGTTAAATATACCACCTTGTCTACTTCCATGTTTCTCGCCATCTTTAATTTTCTCACTTCTTTCTGGTAATACTCATACTTATTGCCAATTACTTTTCCACATGTAAAACACTTTACTGGAATGATCATATTGAATTATATATATACATTATTATATTTTATCCCGTTCAATTTTATTGTAATTCGATATTGTAATTCGATATTGTAATTCAATATTGCATTCAATATTGCATTCAATTTATTCAGAACACCCCTTACCAAAACAGTTATCTTTAAAATAGTAAAAGTCAATATCATAAGTTTTTCCCTCAGAATTGCGTCTAAATGTTGGTCCATCTTTATCTCCTGAAAAACATTTTTCTTCCCCTTTCATTTTGGCATATACGCAACAATCCGTAGTAGTGCAACTATTTTTTGTTAATTCACCACAACTTTTGTTCAATTCCTCTCTATTTCCTTCGTGACTTTTACAAAATCCAGTTTCTAGATCTAAATTATCGAATCCTTCTATATCTACTACTTTTTCTATATGCTTATCGTGTCTAGGAGTTAAATCAAATCCTACCATTTCAAAATAAACCATCATCCCTATCATTGTTATTGCTACTACAAGTATAGATGGTAATAGTTTAATTATTGCTTTTTTATTTACCATATTATCCCTTTATACACCCCTGAGATTATTTTTTACATCTCCGATATTTCGATTCCAATTGATGTTTTTATTTTTTTGTGCTGTTTTCCAGTTTTATGTATCTTTTGATGACAGTCCTCGCATAAAGTCAGTAAATTTGCCGGATGGTTTTTATGAAAATTGTTAATCATATCATTCGCATCAGCACTTTCTTGATGTTGCAAATGATGCACTTCTTCACCATAAGACTCTTTGCATAATTCACACATCCCCATTATTTTCTTAGCGTTAAAGTGTGAAGTCTTTTGTTCTAGTACACCACGATCACTCTTTTTATATTTTCTCCTCAATTCATATGCCTTTTCTAAAAAATCATCGGGCAAATGCAACGATTTACATACTTCTAACCCATACATACTTGTACCTGCACCATCTCTCAACAATCTATCATATACCAATATGTCTCTAGATGCATCATAATTTACCGTCATATGTTTTATGATTAAATTATTGAGACATTCGATCTCATCATAGTGTATAATTTCGTGCAAATGAGTTGCAAATATGGCACTCACATTCTTACTACTTAATAACTGTAATCCAGAGACAAATATACTTACAGCAGAATCATGCTCTGTTCCAGAACACAACTCATCGCCTAGAATAAGACTATTTTTATCTGCCGTGTTTAAAATAACGCGTAATTCCGACATTTCAACCGCAAATGTAGACAATCCTTTAAACAAGTTGTCATTTCCTAGAATTCTAGTATAAATACTTGTATAAGGAACAAATTCAAATTCGCTACAAGGAACATATAGTCCCGATTGTGCCATAATAATAGATATTCCAAGTGCTCTAATTATACTCGTCTTTCCTACAGCATTTGTTCCATATAACAACATCAAATCTTTATCTAATCCAATGGATACATCATTTGCCACATACAATTCAGATGTATTTAATTTTTCAATTAATGGATGTCTAAGTTGCGTCGCATTGACATACGATTTGTCTCCTTCATTGATAGACGGTTTACAATATTTATTCGTTACCGCGATATAACAAGAGTTTTGCAGAATATCCAGTGACGAACAAAATTGGATAATATTTTGAAAACTGTTATCATATTCTTGCAATTTTGCAATAAAAGTTTTATACACAATCGTTATGGTATCTTTCATTTTCTGTTTTGCAACACTAATAGTATTACATAATTCATTAATTTCACTGTTTGTTATACTTACATTTGATGCAGTCGATTTATTGCATTGGATCTCCGGATGAAAATTGAAATATTCGGTATCACCCTTGTTGTTTATATAATGTAATTGCACAACAGGTTCGCATTGTTCTGTTTGTTTTTTCAATATTGTACCCCGTCTACTGGTACATTGGAGAGAAATCCCCATTTTATCGGTTTCGTATATTTTAACAAAACCATTTTTTTGTTTTTTCTCTCCTTTACAAACCAACAAGTCCATATATTGTCGAATCGCCTCTAGTTTGGCATTTCCAATGGCTACTGATGCTACATAGGTATCTAAATCCACATTCACACCATTATTAATGAAATTAACATCAAATTCCATACTGGTAACCGTTTTACAAATATCCATATTAATCGTACTGTCAAATACCTCTTTGAACTCGTCACATATATCAGTAATGTCAAGAGTGATATCATTGGATAAATACTTTGTGACAGTGTTGTCAGATTTCAAAGACGAGTATAGTTGTCGGATCGTAGAGAGATTATCATAAAAATAAAACAAATTATGAGGTGTAATATGCCCCACATATATTTGCCTATTTAATTTTTCAATATCCCTGATGTTTTTTAATCCACTTCTCCAATCTTGCCATAATTCTTTTTGCAAAACATATTCGGTTATGTTATATTTTTCAAGTAATTTCTCTCTATTCGCAATTGGATTAAGTATATTGTACTTAAATGAACGCAACCCCATTGGAGTGATACAGTTGTTTAAGAAAGAACATACCGATGATAGTTTCCCCTTATAATTACCGTCTTGGATTATATTAAGTTGCTTTAAACTATGGTTCGCCAAGGTCATTCTCTCTGTATTATTCTCAATAATCGGCTCTTGAATCTTAGTCACCAAATTTGGATTATGTTCATGGACGAAATTCAACAGAAATACATAACTTTGAAGTGCATATGTATATTCCATACTGCTTTTAAATAGCGATTCGCTAATAGTAAAGGGGAAAAATTTGTCCAATATTTCTCTCTGGTATGTCTGTTTCTCTGCGTTCTTTACCTTTGCACTCTCTTTCCCGAATAAATGATGTTTTTTACTATCCAGTCTGATAAACTGTATTACATCTACCAATTCTTTGTCAGTTATATTAGAAACAATAATACATTCTCTTGGATTATAAGTAGATATGAACCGTTCCAATTCATCATATGTGGTCGGGTTATGAAGATTTTCTACGACAATTTCAAAATAATTACTTTTTCCAGTAAAATTATCAATATTGGACATTCCAATAACAATGTTACCGTATTTATTTAGTCTTGATTTTTTATGACTCTCTATCCAAATACAAGATAAATTATTTGACACATTTTCACTAGATTCATTAAAAAATGTTCCCGGCGAATATACTCCTTTCAAACTTCGAGTTGCATTATTTGTAGGGGCATCCTGATCAAACACTACGACAGTGTATCCATTGTTTATCATTTTTTCCATATATTTTTCAAGTATGTTTGGAATGCGTGATGAAAACCCGAACATAACTACATCATCCCCCTTTTTCCCAGGAGCGAGTTCACTATATCTTCGCAATTCAATAATCTGTGGCTCAACGATTTCTTTTGTAGAGGGATCTAGTTTAGTATATACTTCATAAAACGATCCTACTTCCATTAATAATAAAGTTTTATCGCCGTATTTACTTCTGTATTCATCTCTTATGCTGAAATATTGTTTTAACATTGCCATTGCTATACAGACATAGCGTGTTGTTTTTATTTTATTATAACAATATATATTACACACAACAAAGATATGCAAGTCATTTTACCATCAGATAAAATGTTATATTATATAGTTCAAAGTTTGGAACACGATTTAGCACACGATTTGCACGTAGGTAATCCACTAGGACATGACAGAGGTTATTCTACATTATTAAGTTTACCAAGTGAAACTAGAGATGTTATGAGTGGAGTTCAAAGTGGAGTTCAAAGTGGAGTTCAAAGTGGAGTTCAAAGTGGAGGTATTACTGATAAGTTAACTGATGACATATTAAATAATATAACAAGTGACCTTGCACAACAATTAATAGAATTTAAAAACAAGCAAGATATAGCATATACCGAGCTGGATGAATCAGATACTAGTGAAAATAGCACACGTATAAAAGAACAATTAAATGCGTCAATACAAACCCTGCAGACGAATCTAAAACAAAAAATGTATACATATCCAGAGCCATACCACACCATACAAATAGTACAACAACTGGAAAAGAATTCACCCGAAGCATACAATTATTTCTTAAAAAATGGATGCGATGCCGAATTATTTGATCATATTACATGGTTGCTTAACTTATATGAAATGGTAACCACCTTAAATCCATCGAATGACCAAAGGCAAAATCGTTTATTTGTTTCCACCCAATTAGTACGTTCCGGATTAACCGGGATGTTTGTCTTTATGATTTTAGACTTTACTCAAATCGATGTGGCAAACCAGATATATAGAACCGCTCTTTATTTGAACAATGAAATTATTGAAGGTAAAGATATAGGAGTATCCATTGAAAAAAATCCAATGGATTCAAGAAAAGAATCTCAATTAGTGGTTCTTACTATAAACAGTTGGTTATTAGAAGTAACTATACAGATAAAAATATCACCCGATGGACAAGTAAATCTAGTGTTAGGCAATCAAGTCATACCATTTGTTACACCTACTCCAATTAATTTATTGCAAACAGGAGAAATGTACAATGGAATTAATACAAACCAAGAGATTTTATGTAATTATTTAACTAGATATGCGTCCATTCAAGAAAATTTATACAAACAAGAAAATATGCAAGTGGGTGGAAGTATATTTGGACCCGATAGTGAAAAACATTTACTGTTTCAGTCATACAATACTACAAGTAACCTAATAAATGAATATATTAATTATATAACAGGTGGAAGTAGAAGCAGATTCAGTCCAGCCGCATCAATTATTACAAAAATGAAGGAACAATTAACAACGAATTTAAGAAATAATTCATTACTTACAAATGACAATTATATAATAAACTTTGCAGCGTTATTAAATCCATCTGAATATCCCGATATTTCACCGTCAAATTTTTCTGTAGACAGTATCAATAAAAAAAGCACATTTTGCAATTTACTAACTACCTTAAATGAAACAATCGCACAAAATCAAGAACAAATACCGGAACTTATAAATAAATTGCAAATATTATTTACATCTGCAACATCTCAAATGTTATTACCAATGGATATAGATTATGAATCCGAACAAAAAATGAGTAAAATAATCGCTGCCTTACAATTTATTTTAATTAGTATTGAAAATAAGGATAAGTTGGTTCGGAATGAATCATATAAAGCTCTTGAAAATACGGAGAACCTAAAAATTTTTTTTAATGGTGTAAACCAGCGACTTGAGCAATTTAAACCAGTTTGTGAAGAATTTACTCGTATAAACGAGTCAAATAAAAATTTAACAGGCAAACAAAAATTAAATTTTATATATGTTGTAGTAATGGCTACATCAAGTGTAAGATATAGTATTAATAAATTACCATTGACTAGTCAATTAAAAGATAGCGGGTTTATAAAGAGTGAATACGACATGCTAGGAAAAATGGCAACACTTGGACAAATTCAAAAAATGTCTCCGGGTACAAACATTGACGATGTATCATACAAGAAATTAGTACAATATATAACAAGTGGCAAATCATCTTTTGCATCTGGTGCAAATATTATAGGAGGAAATGCTACTGATAGCAATCATTTTATACCTTCTATTTTTAAACAAAGCGCATCTACATCATTAACTGCATTAATGACTAAATTTAATAATCTCACAACCACTGGTATTAAATATTACATTAATAATGCAAACACTTCTGCGACAAAAATGGGTGAGTTAAATGGACAACACTTTTGTCCAGTATCTTCTATCATGGATGCACAATCTACTTGCAGTAATGTTCTATCTGCTGTATCGAACAATGGATTGGAATATGGCAATTTTGATGTAACTATTCGAGATGGTAATATGGCAAGAACCGGTGGGGAGACGATCACCTATAGAATAAAATACAATGTATCTAAATTAAATAGTAAGAAAATACCAACCCATATTGATTTGGGTGCATATGTACAAGTGGGTAGTGAAGTAATAATAAATGCTGGTAATATTCAAGGATCTGGTGGCAGCCCTTTACTAAGCGTACCTATAAACGGTTCCGATTCGCCACTTAAAGCTGTTAATTGTTTTAAGGACCTAACTATAAAAGTATTACAACTGTCCTCGCGAGGATCCTTTGAACAATTATTACAACATATAAATACAGACAATAGTTCTATTGCGCGACAAAATAGACAAGATATATTAAACATATCATTCAGAAAGAGTCTAGGTGATATATTGCAAGAGCTTAATGGAGTGACGTTCAACGGTGGATATACAAAAAATACACATACTACCGACCCAGTAAATATTATCACAAACCCGAATAACGCAAGATTGACATTGTCTAACGATAAACCGTCTGGTAGTCGATTATTATTACTCACTTTATATGGAATGGGAAACATAAACCCTAACTGTATGGGTGGGTTTATGAATGGTAATGGGTTATATCAATTAGCATATAGATATGATGGTAAAATGTATGGTGGAAAATCACAAGGAAAACATAAAAACCGGAATACAAAAAAAAATAAAAGCACGAGAATGAATAAACGCCTCAAGAACACGAAACAAAAGAAAACGAAAGTGAAGACGAAACAACAGAAAACGAAACAAAAGAAAACGAAACAAGCGAAACAAAAGAAAACGAAACAACGGAAAAGTATCTAACTTAAAAAAAAGCACTATCATCGATATCCAGTAAATCATCACAGGATTTCGACGAATGCATAACCTGATTTTTGGATTTCGGAATTTTGGAGGATCTTTTTATGGGATTTCTATGTAGGTAAAACTCCCTTGAGACCTATCCATCAATGCAACTCGCTGCTGCGCCTATGTAGTGTGATGTAGTGAGCTACCTACATACCAAGAGAATAATAATCAGCGAAAAAAACAGGAAATACCTAGATGTATGTAGTAAATTTACTTTTTTCGTGTTTTCACATTTCATTTTTGACTTTTGAAAATTACACAAGGTTTTTTTGTGTAATTTTTTGATATTTGGATTATCGTTTTGAAAAAAGGTGAAAAAAGTGACTGAGAGCATAATGCTCTCGTTTTGACTTTTCGATTTTTGGGTTTGTTACTGTAAATAAAAATAAGCATATTTCGGAAATTATGCCGGAGTTTTTTATGTTGCTATATTAAGCAACATATGGCAACAAATAATACATCAAATTACATCACTTTTTTCAACTGTGAAACTTGTGACTTTAAATGCTATAAGAAAGGTGATTACACTAGACACACATTAACACGCAAACATAAATTAGCAACATATGGCAACAATATTGCCATCAAAAAAACATCACCACATATATGTGAAATATGTAATAAAGAATACAAAGACCGAACCGGTTTATGGAGACATAAAAAGAAATGTTCTGTTGAAATAGAAAATACTCTAATAGAAGATACTCTAATAGAAAATACTATTACAAAAAATGCAGAGATAGAAAAAATAGCTGATCTATTTAGGGCAATGTTGGCGCAAAACCATGACTTTATGAAAGAAGTCGTTGGAGATATTGTAAAATCTGTACCCACCATCACTAATCAGACTATAAGTAATATGACAAATAGTCATAACACCACAAATAACCAATTCAATATACAAATGTTTTTGAACAACCATTGTAAGAATGCGATGAATCTAACCGATTTTATTCAATCCCTCCCCATTACGAGTGAAACATATGATAGCACGATTGAAAATGGCCTTACGAAAACAA
>Ga0206130_10006382_pt1 | contig 13502 bp, 7 predicted proteins | sample Helgoland_Spring_9_FD_148637 | JGI IMG/M metagenome (GOLD analysis project Ga0206130, IMG submission 148637) | Pelagic subsurface seawater microbial communities from Kabeltonne, Helgoland, North Sea - Helgoland_Spring_Bloom_20160512_1 | ecosystem: Environmental > Aquatic > Marine > Epipelagic ... | reverse complement strand
TCGGGAGTTAAAGTCACTGAAAATTTAATTACCACTACTAAAAATTATCTTGAAAACAAATATCGAAAGCTTGGATTTTTAAATACAAAAACATCCGTTACAACTTCAAAAGTTGTAGATTCTGTTAAAAAATCAAGAGTTGACATGCTTGTACGTATTGATAAAGGTCAAAAGATAAAAGTAAAAAATATCACTTTTAATGGTACCGAAAAATTAAGTGCTAAGCAACTTCGTAAAGCGATGAAAAATACGAAGAAAAAAAACATACTTAGAGTTTTTAAACGTTCAAAATACATCGAAGCTGACTACAAAGAAGATTTACAGAGCCTTGTAGATAAATACAAAGAAAAAGGATACAGAGATGCACGTGTTATTTCTGATACACTCACCACAAACGACAACAATACTATTAGTTTAAATATTGGTGTAGAAGAGGGTGAAAAATATTATTATGGGTCTATCAATTTCTTAGGAAATACGATTTATTCTGATGACCAACTGAACCAAGTTTTAAAAATTAAAAAAGGGGATACCTATAATGGTATCGAATTAGAAAAAAGAATCGCAGATAACTCAGATCCTGACGCTTTTGATTTGACAAACTTATATCAGAATAATGGTTATTTATTTTCTACAATTACACCTGTTGAAGTGAGTACTAATGGAAACATCATTGATATGGAAATTAGAGTTACGGAAGGAAAGCCAGCCTATTTCAAAAACATCAGTGTTTCTGGAAATGACAAAACAAATGATGCAGTTATCTACAGAGAACTTAGAACGCGACCAGGTCAATTGTATAGCAAGAGTAATATTGTAAGAACCATTCGCGAACTTGGACAACTCGGGTATTTTGATGCACAGCAAATCTCGCCGGACCTCAAAAACATAAATCCAACAGATGGTACTCTGGACGTAGAATATACGGTTGTTGAAAAAGGGGCAAGCCAAATTGAATTACAAGGTGGTTATGGTGGTGGTGGATTCATAGGAACTCTAGGTCTTTCCTTTAATAACTTCGCCATAAAGGATATTTTTAACAAGAAAGCGTATAAACCCTTTCCAATGGGTGATGGGCAAAGTTTAGCGCTCCGTTTGCAAGCTAGTAGGTTTTATCAAACCTATAGTTTATCCTTTTCTGAACCTTGGTTAGGAGGTGAAAAACCTGTGCAATTTTCTACATCACTATCTCAAACAAAACAATTTTTATACAACCCAGCCACTAGAAATGCAGACAAATCTAGAAGCTTTAATATTACAGGACTTACATTTGGAGTTGCTAAAAAGCTATCCGTTCCCGATGATTATTTTGTGTTATCACAAGCCATTAGTTTTCAATACTATGATTTGAACAATTACAATACAGGCTTATTTACATTTGGAAATGGAAACTCTAACAACTTAGCATACACCGTTGGTCTAAGTAGAAATAATACTTTTAATGATCCTATTTATCCAGAAGGAGGTTCTAGTTTTAGTTTAACAGCAAAACTAAGTTTCCCGTACTCCGCAGTTAATAATGTAGACTACAGCGCCCTAAAAACAGAAAGGGAAGAGCAGAATGATCTTATTCAACAATACGCAACAGTATCGACCCCTGAAGCCACTGAAATTAGAAATACTGCTTCTGAGCGAATTAGTGAGATTGATCAAGAACGATACAAGTGGTTAGAGTTTTATAAAATTAAATTTAAAGGAGAATGGTACACTAAGTTAGCTGGAAAGTTGATATTGAAACCAACCTTTGAATTTGGGTTTCTTGGAGCCTACAACAACGACAGAGGTGTCATTCCGTTTGAACGCTTTTTTCTAGGTGGAGATGGATTAGGTACTTATAGTTTGGATGGTAGAGAAGCTATTGCATTAAGAGGTTATCCGAATCAATCGCTTTCTAGCCAGGATGGGGGATCTATTTATAATAAGTTCTCACTAGAACTAAGACATCCAATTACACTGGCACAACAAACAAAAATATATGCACTTGCCTTTTTAGAAGGTGGGGCTTCTTATAATAGTTTTGATGATTTTGATCCATTTACTATCCAGCGGTCTGCGGGTGTTGGTTTAAGATTATTTATGCCCGCATTTGGGTTATTAGGAATAGATTTTGGACATGGATTTGATCCATTACCAGGTGATATTAACAAAAGTGGATGGCAGACTCACTTTATTATAGGGCAACAATTTTAACATTTGAGACGGTACATTAATAAAGTAAACAGAATGAATGGAGTTGAGTTGAAATATTTTAAAATATATTTCGTTAATTTGATAAACATTGATAAAATCCGATTCCAATAATTTGAAACCACTGTAAAATGAATTTGTTAACTTTAAAATTCTTGAAACTAACATCGCTCAAAAAAACAAGCATTTTGTTTTTTTTATGTTTGATAGGGACTTCTGTATATGCACAAAGAAGTGTGCGTATCGGCTATATTGATACAGAGTATATTTTAGAAAACATCAGCGAATACTCTAACGCTAATTCACAATTAGATTCTAAAGTACAACAATGGAAAAGCGAAATTGAAAAACGCTTAACAGAGCTAGAGGATCAAAAAAAGCAACTCAATAATGAGCGTATACTTCTCACAAATGAGCTCGTTTCTGAGCGTGAAGAAGATTTACAAATTATAGAAAATGAGATTATTGACTACCAACAAAAACGTTTTGGCCCTAATGGCGATTTGATGATTCAAAAACAACAACTCATACAACCTATACAAGATCAAATTTTTGCAGCCGTTCAAGAAATTGCAATGAGCAAAAAATACGACTTCATATTTGATAAATCTGCCGATGTAGTCATGTTGTTTTCTGCGGACCGCTATGATATTAGTGATCGAGTACTAAAAACCATCAACAGATCTTCCAAGAGAACCCAAGTGGATTCAAGAAAAGAACGAAAAGAAGCAAAAGAAGAGGAAACTATCGTGGAGGAAGATTCTACTAAAAGTGGACGTCAAAAACTATTAGACGAACGGAAAGCTCAAAGAGAAGCTTTATTAGAAGAAAAACGCCAAAAGAAATTAGAGGATCGTGAGGCAAGAAGAATAGAAGTAGAAGCTAAAAAGCAAAAAGCAATAGAAAAACGTACAAAAGCAAAATCTGCAAAAACAACTACAGCTGAAGAAACTAAAGATGCTGACGAACAATCATCAATCACTAAAAAAGTAGACCAAAGGGAAGCACGTAAAAACGAACTTGCAGCTAAAAGACAAAAAGCGTTGGAGGAGCGTGCTAATGCCAATGGAGATAAAAGCCCCAAAACAACTAACAGTACTGAAAAAATAGACCAAAGGGAAGCGCGTAAAAAAGAACTTGCGGCTAAAAGACAAAAAGCGTTGGAGGAGCGTGCCAAAGTGAAAGCAGATAAAAACCCTAATAAAACAGCTACAAAAACTTCCGAAGCAAATAACGATAGAGAAGCGCGTAAAAAAGCCTTGCAAGAAAAGAAAAAACAAGCACTAGCAGAGCGTAAAGCACGACTTGAAGCGCAAAAGAGAAAAAGAGATAGTATTAGAAACAATAAATAAATTTAAATATAAACACAATTACAATGAAACACTTAAAATCACTTTTATTAGCAACTACACTTTTTGTTGCAACTAGTTTTACTGCGCAAGCTCAAACTAAAGTTGCACATATTAACACGCAAGAATTAGTAGAAGCGATGCCAGAAATGCAAAGTGCAAAGTCAGAATTAGAGAAATTGGCTAAAACCTATGAAACAGATATTCAGGCTATGGCAACTGAGTTACAAAATAAAATAAAACAATACGATGGTGAATCCTCTACCAAAACCGATGAGGAAAATGGAAAACGCTTGCAAGAAGTTCAAGGAATGGAACAAAGTATTCGTCAATACCAAACACAAGCACAACAAGACTTACAGAAAAAAGAGTTTGATCTCTTAAAGCCAATCACTGAAAAAGCAAAAAATGCAATTCTTAAAGTTGGAAAAGCAAAAGGATTCGATTATGTCCTTGATGCTTCTCAAGGGCAAGGCGTTATTTTTGCTGGTGGTACGGACTTATTAGTTGACGTAAAAACTGAATTAGGGTTTTAAAACATCATCTATCAAATAATTTATAAAAAGCTGCTTCTATTAGAGCAGCTTTTTTATTTTTGTAATATATGAGTTCAAAACCCATTGGTATATTTGATTCGGGTGTAGGTGGTCTTTCTATTTGGAATGAAATCCACCAATTACTCCCTATGGAATCTATTCTTGTCCTTTCGGATTCAAAACATGCTCCTTACGGACCAAAAGGACAAGAAGTTATCACTAACCTTTCTATTAAAAACACAGAGTGGCTCATTAACCAGGGCTGCAAGCTAATTGTAGTGGCTTGTAACACTGCTACAACAAATGCTATTGACATACTGAGGGAAAAATACGCTATACCCTTTATTGGAATTGAACCCGCTATTAAACCCGCTGCAATTCAATCGAAATCTAAAGCAATCGGAATCCTAGCCACTAAAGGGACTCTAAGTAGTCGGTTGTTTCACAAAACTTCTCAACTGTATTCTAGTGATCTGTTAGTCGTCGAACAAATTGGAAATGGTATTGTAGAACTCATTGAAAACGGCGCATTGTATTCAAATGAAATGAAGCACTTACTTCAAAACTATCTTGAACCGATGCTAGAGGCTGAAATAGATTGCTTGGTCTTAGGCTGCACACATTATCATTTTTTGACCCCTATTTTAAAAGAACTATTGCCTGAACATGTCAAAATTATTGACTCTGGAAAAGCAGTTGCTAGACAAACAATGTCAGTCCTAGAAAAAAATATGTTATTGAATGAAAAAACTACTGTAAAAACGAATCGCTTTTACACCAATGGGAAAGAAAAAGTGATTGCTTCGCTGCTAAAATTAGAAGCCGTTTCTCTTCAAAAGTTAGAGTTTTAATTTACACTTGGGCAATTACAGTCGTATTTTTCTTTTTTACAGCCAAAGTTAAAGCCTAGGGTAATTTGATGATAGCCTCCGTTATTAAAAACAATCGAATTTGCTTGGTATGAATATGTATACGCAAACATAAAATTATCATATTCTGCTCCTAATACAGGGGTGAAATATTGAAGTTTTTGACTGCTTATTCCTGAATCAGTGGTAAATTCGGCACCATCAAAACTTCTTCTGTATGAAATCCCTGCAAATAGTTTTCCGGAATCTAACTCTTTATAGGATTTGAAATTAACATCAATAAACGACTCTTTGGTAGCATCTTTGTACGCAAACATTAAAGAGGGTTCAAAGCTCCAATCACTCCCTAATTTAGAAAATACATTTCCTGCAGAAAGCAAATAGGTTCTAAGATTACCAGAGCTTACCCCTTGTTCATTTATATTTATGCCTTCATTTTCCAAAACGTTTTTAACGGTTGCATGAGCATAAAAATCAATGAAATGGTAAGAAAACCCAAAATCAACATTAAAATCTGATGAACTTTGTTCGATCCCTGCAATAATTGGATCAAACTCTAAAAAGGCAGTTTCATCTAACTTGTATTGAATCAATCCAGCACTCAATCCAAATGATAACATGCTTAAGTCAATTGTATTTCTAGAAAACATGAGGTGATGCGCATAAGTCAAATAAGCGCCTGATTGTGAATGGTACCCGTTTTCATCATTAAAAAAAATGGCACCAACTCCTGATGAAGATTCACCAATACGTCCATTTATACTCATCGTCTGTAGACTTGGAGCATTTTCATCTCCAAACCATTGCTGACGACCTGTAAGTCTAATTTTATTACAATTAGAAATTCCTGCCATTGAAGGATGAAGCAGATAATAATTGTCTGTTAGATAATCTGAATATATAGGTAACCCTTCTTGAGCACTTATAGATTGTGTAAATATTGCTATAAGAGCAACAAAGGAAAGTTTTTTCAATAGTGTCATAAATATCATCTTTTGAGCGTAAAGTGCGCTCTAAATAAGTTCATTTTTTCTGTTACAGGATCATTATATTCTAACACAAACCAATAATCAGTAGATGGAAGTTGTACTCCGTTAAAGGTACCATCCCAACCCTTACCTGTTGAACTGATCTCTTTTAATAATTTACCATACCGATCAAATATATAAATTTTTGAGCTAGGTTTAACAGTCATTCCTATGATATTCCATGTGTCGTGGTATCCATCTCCATTTGGAGTGAAAAACTTTGGATATCCTATCACTATTTTCTTCTGAGTGATCTCGTTGCAATTTAATAGGTCTCTTACATAAACAATATGTTCTCCTATAGGGATATTTTCAAATAATGTCTCCATTTGCCATGGACCAAAATCAACTCGGTACTCATAAACACCCATCCCAACAACGGAGACTTCTAGTTTATTATTGTCTGAAAATATCTCTGATAGTAATGTGACGTCTATGCTTTCGGGAGGATAGGAACTCACAACCTCTGTACTGGCTGGTATGCGGCAGCCAGATGCTATATTTGTTGCGTGTACAGTGTAAATACCCTCTGAAGTTGGTGAAAAAGTGGCGCTAGTAGCGCCTGGTATTATATAAGCACTGGGGTCAAAGTCAACTTCTTCAATGCTTCCTTTATACCACTGAAAACTGTAAACGGAGGGGCTTAACTGGGTGTCGATTGGGGGGGCTGGTAAAAAAGGTTGTGTTACTGGGTTAATAACTTGGTCGTCAGTATTCAAACAAATGACATAGCGGTCTAAAATGTCTATTTCAGGGACAGGATTAACGATGATGGTTAAGGGAACAATGATAAAGCAATTATTTAATTTTGGTTTGACTCGAACATAAATCTCTTGTGTCAAAATAATTGTATTTTCAAAGTTTGTGGGATCTGGAATATTATTTGTGTTGCCCAATTCCGCATCCATTTCATCTTCATAATAGCTTATTTCAAAATCTAAAGGGTTTAATCCGTTCAATATCGCTGACTCTCTTAATCTTAAATTAAAATAGTCAAAGCCATTATTGTCAATTTCACATTCTCCTAGTGGTGGCGGAGTGCGATTTAAATTAGCGTACAATATGGTATTTAACTCTAAATTAATCGTTTCCATACATTGATTGACTGCTGTGGCTAATACAAGGATAGTGTTGGAGAGTGTGTTGCTTGTATAAGTTGTTGGATTGAGAATTGGATTGTTGTTATCTAAATCGAATTGGGTCTCAAAATAAGTTAAACTAATGGTAGGGTCATTGTTGGTGATTTGAGTTTCGCGGAGGGTTAAATCGTAAACTGTGGTTACTTGGTCGTTGCACTCAACGATCGGATCGGGGATAAATAATTGAGAGTTTAAGTTTACCCGTATCTTGAAACTCATATCAGTACGTACGCATTCACGAACATCTAAATTCATATTGTTGTTGGGATCAAATTGTGCGCGTACAAAAATGGTTTGTGGATTTGAAATATTTGAATATGTACTTGGATTGGTAATGGGGATATTGTCTATGGCGAGCTGTTCGCTCAAGTGATAAGTGATGAGAACTGGGGTCATTTGACTTCCAAGGATTTCTGATTCTTTGCTAGATAAATCAAAAATGGTTTGATTGGTATCGCTACATAAAATATAATCCGAAATTGTATTTCTTTCTGGAAGTGGACCAACCTTGAGGGTGATGTGATGTCCCAGTCCTAAACAGGCATTGACATCATTACTGTCTACCCGTACATAAATTTTTTGAGTGTTGGGGCTTGTGGTATTCCTGTGTTTAGTAATATCTGGAATTGGATTGGTCTCGGCAAGGGCTGCTGCTTCTGTGGTGTAATAAGAAACGGTTAAGTTCTGATTGGTGGGGAGTTGTGCAAGGACTTGATCCGTGGCATCACTAAAATCGAAGATGGCGATGCCATTGGAGTTGTCGTTATCTGTCTCTGTATCATCACAAACAAAGTATTCTAATTGAAAAGCGACGGGATCCAAAAGGGTGGCGCCTACTACTAAATTTATTTTTGAGGTTCTAAAACAGCCATGGTTTGTTTGTGATCTTGCATAAACAAAACTATTGACTGGAGTTGGGTTGGTGTAAATGGTTGGAGTGGGTATTTGGTCTGTCAGAAGCCCTGACTCGGCATGAGCTTGAGTGAGGTAGTAGGTAATGGTTTCATTTACAAAGTTGGAAGAGATGAGTTGATTGGCTTGGGTGAGGTTAAAATCGGTTATGCCATCTGTATCTGTATCACATTGTTTAAGAGTGACTTCCGAATTTACTACTGGTAGTGGGTTGACAATGAGTTGAAAGCTAGTTGTGTCAAAACAGTCATTATTTAATTTGTTTTCTAATCGTGCAAAAATGTTCTGTGGATTGGTACTATTTTGAATGGAATTGGTGATGTCTGTACCAACTACGCCCGCATCCGCGGCGGCCTGATCGTAATAAAATTTAACGTCATAGTCCGAGGCCAATTGAGAACCCAAAACCTCCGATACCTTGGTGCTTAAATCAAATTCTACGACACCATTGGTGTCATCGCCATCATCAGAATTATCACAAAATATTATATCATTCGCAGAATTGGCAGTGGGTTGTGATTTAACTTCTATATCAAAATTAACGACCTTATAACAACTTTGTGTTAAGTCCGCTATACGCATCCAAATTGTTTCTATAACTAAAGTGTTTTGATGCGGAATTGTGATCGAAGACAAATTATCCTCTGCGTTTTCTTGACTTGTATGATAGCTAATAGAAAAATTTGTAGCTGGTTGACTCCCTAGTATCAAGGCTTCATTAGCTGAAAAATCAAACACTTCGATGCCATTGCCGTCTGTTTCGCATAACAAAATATTTTCTGGAGGGTTTGTAATCACAGGTGGTATCGTAAATTCAATGATAACTTCATCTGTTGCTTCGCAGCTACCAACTAAAGTGGCATTAAAACTGTATGTCCCATTCGTAGAAACGTCTAGGGTTGAGTTGTCTTCTCCTGGAATTACAACTCCATCTTTTAGCCACTCAAATGTAGCGCTTGTAGCAGAAAGATTCGCATCTAAAGGAATATCGGTTCCTAAACACCCAGGGTTCCCATTTACAATGGTTCGATCGACTCCTAAATCTCCACCAATATCAAAACTACCGCCTTCAATGAAAATAGCAGAGTCCCAAGCATCATCTCCTTGGTCTGCAACAACAAGTTTTATTTCATAAGTAACTCCTGGGGTAACAGTTGAAGAAGCTGTTAAGACTGTTGTGCGTCCGTTATAATTCGTATCCCCTATATCATATCCTTGAAAATATTCTGTATTAGCTCTACACCCATCAGCGTTGTTTATGTTCCTTACACTCACAGGAGTTCCATCAGGCAAAACAGCTAAATTAACATAATTTGGTGTCCCTACTTCTCGCAATAAAAACGCAAAACTATCTGCATAAATACATTCATAATTATTTCCATACTCTTCAGAAGCCATTATGAATCTAAAATCAATCGTATTTACTTGTGGAGTAAAATTGAATTTAATGTATGAAGCATCTTCTGTTCCTGATTGTCCCAAAGCGGCTTCCAAATCTTGGTCTCCCAAACCACCATCTTGGTTATCTATCAAATTCTCATTCGTTGCATTTCCTGCAGGAAAGGCCCTCCCTGTGGTTAGTATAACACCCTCTTCAAATGGAAAAGCACTCCCTGCTGGTTTTTTAAAGTAGCCGTAGCTTTTAGTTGTCAAATCACTTGGAGCACCTTTTACTAGGAAAGAAAAAGTGTCTGCCGACGAGCAAGAGCTTGAAATCATGACTTTTTTAATAAGTTCTTCGGGACCATAGCTAGATTCAGGGGAAGCAGAATCATTAATACTAATAATTTGAGCAAATCCAAAAGAGGAAACACAGAATGACAGTGTCAATTGTATGAGTAGGTTTTTCATAGATTTGGGATTCTATTAATCTTACTTTATATAAACTTGAATGCTTTTTAGGGGGCATTGTAAAAATATACAGAATGGACAGAACGTCCACCAGAGCCAGACAAAATACCTCCACATTGAGTTAATGTGCTATTTCGGATGTGGCTAATTTGTGCTAAAACAATGGGGCTGAGAGAAATAAAGAAGGCTGAAAGTAGGCGTTTCATTCTATGTATTTATTTTGGGACTCTTCAAATATACAGAAATTTCTTTATTATCTTTGCACTAAATTTACAATCATGAATAAAACAACCGTTTCAGTTCAGGAAACTAGCAACCCAAAAATCATAAAATTTGAAACGGATTCATTCCTTACAAAATACGAAAGTTTTGAATTCTCAAATATTGATGAAGCTAAAAACTCACCCTTAGCACAACAACTTTTTCATCTCCCTTTTGTAAAAAAAGTATATGTTTCGGGAAACTTTGTTGCTATTGAACGTTATGATATTATTGAATGGAGTGATGTTCAAACGGAAGTTGGTGAGCAGATAGAAAACTACTTAAATGAAGGTGGAGTCGTTATTTTAAATGAAGACAAAAAGAAAAACCCTGTAACTGTTTATGCAGAAAGTACACCCAATCCTGGGGTTCAAAAATTTGTTGCTAATAAAAGTTTAGTCTCTCAAACATTTGAATTTACATCTATAGAGGAAGCAAAACTATCTCCTTTTGCAACAGCTCTCTTTCAATTTCCTTTTGTAAAGGCAGTTTTTATCGATAAAAATTATGTGTCTATCACCAAATATGATATTGTAGAATGGGAAGCTATTACTCTAGAGTTGAGAGAATTTATAAAGTCCTATGTAGAAGATGGCAAAGAAATGGTATCTGCTACTGCTGCTCAAGTATTGGAAAAAACTACGAGTCAATTGGATGGTGCATATGAAGCCCTGGATGATACTTCAAAAGAGATTATAAATATTTTAGAAGAACACATCAAGCCGGCCGTCGCTAGTGATGGGGGAAATATTGTATTTGAATCTTACGATGCCGCAACAAAAACTGTGAAGGTTATTTTACAAGGAGCTTGTAGTGGATGTCCATCATCTACGTATACACTCAAAAGCGGTATTGAAGCAATGCTAAAAGAAATGTTAGCTGGAAGAGTAGAAACTGTAGAGGCTATAAATGGATAATTCTCTAAATTAAACAGAACACTTCTAAAAAAGTTCCGAGACTTCTTTTCCAATGGTACTGCCAATGGCAATGCCCATACCCCCCATTCGAACTCCACAATACACATTATTTGAGAGCTGCTTTACAATTGGTTTTTTCTGAGAACCAACACCCATAATTCCTGACCAGCGGTGTTCAATTTCAAATTCTCTATCGGGAATTATCGTATTTTTAAGCAGTGCTTCTAAAGCGGTTTGAATTTGTGCTGTTTCAGAAAAATCTGTGGTGTTTTCGCCTTTAAAATCTAGGTTCCTAGCACCTCCCAATAAAATACGATTGTCGATATTTCTAAAATAATAGTATCCACAATCTAAATGAAATGTCCCTTTAATATGTAGATTTTTTAACGGCTTGGTAATTAAAACTTGAGCTCGTGCTGGCTCCACGTCTTCATCAATCAACTGTTGTGCAAATCCATTGGTAGTTATGATCAATTTAGAGGTGGAAAATTCAAAATGATTTGTGTTGACATCTACTTTGTTAGACTGCTCAGTATATGTTTCGACCGTACTATTATTTAGGATAATTATGCCTTGTTGTTGGGCTTTTCTAATCAATGCTTGCATCATCTTTCCCGTATCAATCTGACCTTCAAATTGATTCTGTATATAATTGTCTTGAACGTTTGTAAAACCAAACCTATTTGAAACGGTTGAAAATACATCAGCTTTAAAAATAGGTTTTAGTAGATTATTCACCTTGGATATGTTTTCAACACATGTCTCGAAAAGACCATGGTCATTCTCAAAAAACAATTCATAGCCTCCCAGCTGCTGATAGGACAACGCATCATCTCCAACTGTGTTTCTCAAGAGCTGAAGCCCTTTATGTCTTTGTTTGACGAGTTCCACAACTTCATCTGCTGTATGTGATTTTAAATCTTGCAAAATTTCGCTCAAACTCCCAAAACAAGCAAACCCAGCATTTTTGGTACTTGCTCCTTGAGGGAATAGTCCTTTTTCAAGAATCACTATTTTAGAATTTGGTATCTTTTTTTTGAGATGAAGTGCGGAACTTAATCCCACAATTCCGCTTCCAACAATTGTGAAGTCAACATTTTTTAACCAAGTTTTTAATTCCCAATAGGATAAATTCATGAGTTAAAATTACAATTTTTTATTGGAGTATCTTACAATAGATTTAGAGTATAAAAAAACTCCGAATCAAATTCGGAGTTTTAAATCTAGGCTTCTGAAATCGGTTTCATTTGGAAATCTTCCATAAATTTAGTAGTATAATTTCCTGCTACATAGTCCGGATGGTCCATCAACTGACGGTGAAATGGAATAGTGGTTTTGATGCCTTCGATGACAAATTCATCCAACGCACGTTTCATTTTGCTGATCGCTTCTTCTCTTGTTTGAGCAGTTGTAATCAGTTTCGCAATCATAGAATCATAATTAGGTGGAATGCTATAACCTGCGTATACATGCGTATCTAAACGAACCCCATGCCCACCTGGAGAATGTAAGGTGGTAATTTTTCCTGGAGAAGGTCTAAAGTCATTAAACGGATCTTCTGCATTAATTCTACATTCTATCGAATGTAAGTTTGGCGTGTAGTTTTTTCCAGAAATGAGTACTCCAGCTGCCACAGAAATTTGTTCACGAATTAAATCAAAATCATTAACCTGTTCTGTAATTGGATGTTCTACTTGGATTCGTGTATTCATCTCCATAAAAAAGAAATTTCGATGTTTATCCACTAAAAACTCAACTGTTCCTGCCCCTTCATATTTGATATATTCAGCAGCTTTCACAGCAGCATCTCCCATTTTTTTTCTCAGGGCGGTTGTCATAAAAGGTGACGGAACTTCTTCTGTTAATTTTTGATGACGGCGCTGAATTGAGCAATCTCTTTCAGATAAGTGACACGCTTTTCCTTTGGAATCTCCTATAATTTGAATTTCAATATGTCTTGGCTCTTCAATGAGTTTTTCCATGTACATGTCGTCGTTTCCAAAAGCGGCTTTAGATTCTTGTCTCGCAGAATCCCAAGCATCTTTAAGATCTTCTTTTTTCCAAACGGCGCGCATTCCTTTTCCTCCACCACCAGCGGATGCTTTCAACATCACTGGATAGCCAGTTTCTTTGGCAACTTTTTTGCAATCTTCAAAAGTTTCAATAACGCCTTCACTTCCAGGAACACATGGTACGCCTGCTGCTTTCATGGTCGCTTTAGCATTGGCTTTATCTCCCATACGATCAATCATATTTGGAGAGGCCCCTATGAACTTTATTCCATGTTCATCGCAGATTTTAGAAAAACGAGCGTTTTCTGATAAAAATCCATAGCCTGGGTGAATGGCATCAGCATTAGTGATTTCTGCTGCAGCAATAATATTTGAAATTTTTAAATAGGATTCGCTACTGGCTGCTGGCCCAATACAAACGGCTTCATCAGCAAATTTTAC
>Ga0206130_10006378_pt1 | contig 13506 bp, 26 predicted proteins | sample Helgoland_Spring_9_FD_148637 | JGI IMG/M metagenome (GOLD analysis project Ga0206130, IMG submission 148637) | Pelagic subsurface seawater microbial communities from Kabeltonne, Helgoland, North Sea - Helgoland_Spring_Bloom_20160512_1 | ecosystem: Environmental > Aquatic > Marine > Epipelagic ... | reverse complement strand
CTGGATCAAACGGAACTCCTGGTACTAAAGGAGCAACTGGAGCACAAGGTGGAACTGGAGCACAAGGTGGACAAGGACCTGCTGGATCAAACGGAACTCCTGGTACTAAAGGAGCAACTGGAGCACAAGGTGGAACTGGAGCAACAGGACCTACTGGACCTAAAGGAAACACTGGAGCAACTGGTCCTGCTGGATCAACTTCATATACTGCAGGTGCATACAATGATGGTACGCTTAGTATAAATGGTGGCGGAATGACATGGACAGGTGGTCTTGGTAATAACATGACACTTGGACATATCGGATCTACTGGATATTTAGACTTTAGACAGGAAATGAAATTCCGTAACCATTCAGGTATTGAATATATTAGACTATACGATTATGGTACATGGTTAGGTAAACTAACAATGAACATTGACGCGTATAATGATAATAACGGTCTAGGAACAGATGGCGGTGACACAGCAATGGCTGTCGATGGTGATTGGCTACAAGCTGCTATTAGACACGCGGGTCCATTAGTTAACGTTTCAGATAGAAGAGTTAAAACTCAAATTTTACCAATTGATGATGCCATCGACAAGGTAAAGGGTATAGTAGGTTCTACTTATTACAGATTAAACAATCCATATAGACAAGCCGGTGTAATTGCACAGGATGTTCAAGCTGTATTGCCTGAAGCTGTAATCGAAGATGATGAAACTAATTTAGCTGTTGATTTTGACGCAGTAACTGGCCTTTTAGTACAGGCTATTAAAGAACAACAAACAATGATAGAAGCTCTTACTTTAAGAATTGAAACATTGGAAGATACAAACATATAAAAATAAAATAAAATCAAATGGCTTTAAATAGAAATTTAACAAAGTTCGGAGTAAATTTTAGTGATGTATACACTAGAGTAGATTCTAATAGCTACACAAGTGCCTTCAAAAAAGAAGTTACACATAGTGAATTAGACATGACCGATCCAAACAATCCAGTTGTAGTACCTCCTACAACAGCATGGGTAAAAACAAAATTGATTCAATTCAATTACATGACGTTTATAAATGAGGCTTCATTCCTTGCACAGGAAGAGCCAATGGAACAAAAGTCTGAAGGATTTTACGTCCCATCAAACACAACATCTATAGATATTCTAGCACTTTGCTACGCACATCTTAAAACACTTCCTGATTTTGTAGGATCTGTTGATGCATAGATAAAAAACTTAATTTATTAAGGGATCCTCATTGAGGGTCCCTTTTTTTGTTTGATATATAGATTATAATATATTAATAACATAACACATGCTAGATCATTATTCAATACCGGCAAATGAAAACCAACCACAAGATTACTATTGGTTTAAGCGAGGATTTTCTAAAGAGCAATTAAAACAATTAAATAAGGATTTAGAAAGCTTAGACTTTGAGGATGCAGCTACGTTTAATAAAACACTAAACGCTGAAATTAGAAAATCAAAAGTTAAATGGCTACCACAGACCGAAACGTTTAAATGGGTTTATAGTCTAATGCAAGATTTAGCATTAGAGGCTAATAGCCAGTGGAATTTTGATCTTCATGGAATGCCTGAAAACATTCAATATACTGAGTATGATGCAAATGAAGCAGGGCACTATACATGGCACCAAGATATTGGACCTGGATACGCTTCTAAAAGAAAGGTATCAATTACAATACAGCTAACTGATAGTCATCAATATGAAGGTGGCGATCTAGAAATATGGCAAGGTGGTACTGCCGTACAAACATGCCCGCGAGGTGCTGGAGTTGCAGTACTTTTTCCAAGCTATATGATGCATAGAGTAACCCCACTTACAAGTGGTATTAGAAAGAGTTTAGTATTATGGATTGGTGGCTCACATTTTAGATAGATGAATGTATTAATTTACGTTGGATATCAACCAGTTCATTTTAACCCAGATACTTTAAAGGAGACTGGATTAGGTGGGACTGAAATTGCTTGTATAAAACTAGCTGCGGAACTTAAAAAGTTTGGACATAAAGTGATTGTTTCTGGTGATGTTGTCGCTGGAGAGTTTGATGGTATTGAATGGTTACCAACACATGAGTGTCACCAAAAATACTTTAATCAATTCCATGCTATTATTGCAGCAAGCTATATCCACGTTGCACTTGAGTTTGAAAGCTATTCAAGAGCTAAGACTATTTTCTGGGCACATAATACTGATTTTCACCCATGGTGGAAAGGGGAAGTTATTGATAATGCAACTGAACTATTAAATAGTGATAAAATAGATAGGGTGGTTTGTTTGACTGAATGGCACCGAGATCAATGGCATGCTAAATATGGAACTAATAAAATTGAAGTTATAGGTAATGGTATTGACACTTCTAGTTTTATTGGAAGGCCAGCAAAGATAAAAAATAGATTTATCTGGAGTTCAGCACCAGAGCGAGGACTATTAGATTTATTAAAGAATTGGCAGCATATACTACAGGTTAAACCAGGAGCTACCTTAGAAGTCTTCTCACCTTCTTATTCTATTGACCAATTAGATAACTCATCTGAAATAAAGGGGCTCTTAGAACAAACAGGAATCATTCTACGTGGCAATAAATCTCAAACTGAGTTACATGATGCAATGCTTAGATCAGAATACTGGCTATACATTACAGACTATGAAGAGACTTATTGTATTACAGCACTTGAGATGCAGTATGCTGGAGTTTTGCCTATAGTAACTGAAGTTGCCGCTCTAAAAGAAACTGTAAATTCAGGAATTAAATTAGCTAGAAGTGAAACAAACTGGATTGAGGCTATAGAATTACTAAATAAATTAAGTCCTGAACTTAAGGCTAAATCAATTAATGAAGCTCAATCGTGGGCTAAGATGCAAACCTGGACAGAAAGATCATATAATTGGAATAACCTATTGAATGAAATATGCAAGTAGATAAAGTTTATATTATTAGTTTAAATACCCATAAACAAGGTGTGATAGAAAATATTGCATCTAAATTAGAAGGAATAGGATTAGAAGGTCCTACTCCATATGAGGTAATTACTGGATTTAATGGGCACGTTGATGAATTACCAGAAGGCTATAAAGCATATAGTAACTGGGATTTGGGACCTGATCATTGGAATGAATGGTGGAAACGACCAGTCACACCTGGTGAAATGGGTTGTAGTATAAGCCACTATAAGGTATGGAATCTAATATTAGATAATAACATAGGGAAGGCTTTAATCTTAGAAGATGATTTCCTTGGTACTAAACCTATTAGTACTCTTAAATTTCCAAATGAACCATGGGATATTGCATATTTAGGTAGGAATGCTTTAGATGCAGAAAATGAAAAATCTATTGATAACTCTTGGATTAAACCACTAAGCAGTTATAATACACACTCATATATAGTAACTAATAATGCAGCAAAAATACTGGTTAATGACTACAATTTTACTAAAAATATAATTGCAGCTGATGAGTTTTTATCTGCTACTTATACTGAACATAGAAGAGAAGATATTAGAGCTTTATTTCCTCCGAAATTAAAAGCCATTGCAACTAAAGAAGATTTTATGGTTCAAGTAAGACAACATGGAGAATCAACAACAGAGCCAATTGGTGCCAATATTAATTTAATGAAAGATAAGATACAAGCAGAAGAATACTATGAAATATTAGATGATTCAAATTGGGATGCTTGGAAATCAAAATATCTTAACCATACACTTGCTAAAGGTGAATATGACTTAATGATTGATGATTTGGGTGATAACATACTTGAATTTCAATTATTTACAGATAAGTTTTGTAAAGACGCTGTTGCATTAGCAGAGTCCATGGACAAGTGGACACAAGACAGACATGAGTTCTATCCAACAAATGATGTCTTATTACCTGAACTTGGATTAGATATAATTTATAATAGAGTATTAAACGAGGTGGTCCGACCGCTATGTATCCATTATTGGAAATTAGAAGGAAGTGGTTGGGATGTATTAAATAGCGAAAACTTTATGGCTAGATATACTACCGATAGGCAATCACACCTAAGCTTACATCATGATTATAGTCATATTACAATGGTCGTTAAGCTTAATGATGAATTTGAAGGTGGTGGAACCTGGTTTCCACAATACAAAATACTTTCAAATCCAAAAAGAATAGGTACAGCTACGCTACATCCGGGACTGGTAACACACTTACATGGAGCAAGGCCAATATATGCAGGGAAGAGATTCATTTGCGTATCTTTTATGAAACAACAGAATTAAATATAAATGAAAAAAGAAATTAGATTAAATTCCATAACAGGAGATGAAGGATTACTAATAAGTCCTCAATTACCAGAAGGTGTTAAAAACTATTTAATAGACATTGATGGAACTATTACTGATGATGTACCTAATGAAGAGCCAGAAAGAATGGCATTAGTAATACCTTATCCGGACGCAAAGGAAACTTTAAACGGCTGGCATGACAAGGGACACATCATTACATTTTTTACATCAAGAACTGAAGATACTAGAGGGATTACAGAAGCATGGTTAAATAAATGGGGTTTTAAATACAATGGCTTACTAATGGGTAAACCTAGGGGTGGAAATTACCATTGGGTCGACAACCATATTGTAAAGGGAACAAGGTATAAAGGAGTATGGAGTGAGCTAGTAGAAAAGGAAGTTACTATTGAGGTTTTCCAAGACTGATATATATATTAAATATAATAGATAATAATGAAAAGGGTTACAATATTTGATGATTTTCTAAACGAGGCTGAAACAGCTTCTGATTTAGGAAAGGTCTATCTTGTTTTTTGGGAAGACAAAATATTGAAAGATGAGAAGACTTGGAAGTTCTGGTCACATAAAGACTCTGTTAGTAATAATTTTATTATTAAATTAACTCCAGATAACTATAAAGATATTGAAATAAACAAAGACTATCCAGTTCTTACTTATTCTAGTAAAACTTCTCAGATGTTAATTGACGAAGGTCTTATTAAAAAAGAGAACGTTTATAACGAACCTAAATTTTTTAATAATGCCAGAGATAAAAAAGAATTTCATAAAATAGTTGATGGTGATGAGAATATACCGAAGACTACTGATGTTAAAGGTGAAGCTATTGAGTTGCTAGGGTTTCCTATTATAGCTAAACCAGCTGATGGCCATGCAGGCATTGGAATTACCATTATTAAAACACAAGCAGACTGGGATGCTGCAGATCATTCTAAGCTAGATGTTTATTCTCAGTATATTAATAAGAAAGCAGAACATAGATTTTTTGCACTTAATGGCAAGCCTTTCTTTTGGCAAGAGAGGCAACCTACGAATGACAAATCTAAAAATGGAGGTGGTACTCCAGATGAAAGGATGGGTTTTGATTATATTAAAAGAAATTCTGATAAAATACCGAAAAACTATAAAGATCTAATTAAGAGGTTTGGTGATATATTCTCAGATCTTCCATTTATTTGCTTTGATATCATGGAAGACCAAGATGGTAAACTATATGTCATTGAAAGTAATACTATGCCAGGTACGCCGTTTGATGCTACGGTGGCGATATACAGAACTATCTTTAATGATTTTTATAAAAGGGATGTTAACCAAACAACGGATTTAAAACTAAAAGAATACTCAGATTTTATGTTTAAGAAAACTATGAGCTTTGATGGTGGTAATAGATTTAAACTTGGCATTGACCTTAATGATTAAATAAACAATGGAGAAACAAACACCAGATATTAAATGTATGCCAGATATGAAATGTATGTATGTGAACGTATGGGTTCATCATATACAGCTAGATAAATTATTTGATTTTTTAACTGGTAGAATAGAGGATGCTCCGGACTATTGGTTAAATGAGACAACAACACCATTCTCGGTAACGGGAGGTTACCTTATGGTTACCTTACCATACGACTCGTATTCAAACTTAAGATCACGTAAAGACTGGTCACAATAAAAATTTAAAATTTAAAAACATGATTAAAAAACAACAAACAATAAAAAAGGATTTCTTATTAAACCATAAGGGAAATAAGTATAAATCTAATACGCTAATCGGAGTAATCTGGAATTTCTTGTTTAAGAAATAAACAAAGCTAAATACTACGGTATAACTAACGTCTAGGTTTTCCTAGGCGTTTTTTAGTTTTAAAAAATAAAATATGTATACATTAGACGAATTAAAGAGCATGGTCTTCATTGATATTGAAACCACAGCGCAGACAGAAACATTACAGGAAACTCTAAATACCAATTCTAATTTAAAAGAGTATTGGCTAGAGAAATATGAGAAGATCAAGAGTCAGGATAATTCCGGAGAGGAATTAACTGAGGAGGCTGCTTATAAAAAGATGGCTGGCTTAAGTGCTGAATGGGGTAAGATTATTTGCATCTCAATTGGTCAACTAAAGTTTGATGAGACTGGTATGCCAGATGGTTTTTCATCTAAATCTTACTATGGTGATGATGAGAAGAAACTACTTTCTGACTTTATGAAAGTTGCTGGTGGCATTATGCAAAAGAAGTCTAGCATGCAATGGGCCGGTCATTATATTAAAGGGTTTGATATTCCATTTATAATTAAAAGATGTGTGGTTAATCAAGTTCCAGTAATTAGACAATTCCATTTACATAAATTAAAACCATGGGAAACTTGCCTTATTGATACTAAAGAAGTTTGGTCATTTGGGAGCTGGGGTAATTCAGCTCGATTAGGCCATCTTGCAGAAATCTTAGATATACCAACACCCAAAGATGAAGTTAAAGGATCAGAGGTTAACTCTGCATATTGGGCAGGTAGATTAGAAGAAATTAAGGACTATTGTGAAAAAGATATTAAGGCTACTGCAAATCTATTATTAAGGCTTAGTGGTATCCCAATCTTGGAAAGTAACGAATCACCTTTTTAAAAAATAACTATGGATTTAAATCATGTATTCAGGACTGGTAAATACGTAGGACGTACAGTAGGCTATGTCTATAAGAAAGACTCAAGATATTTTAGTTGGGTTTTAGAAAATAGACCTGAGATGCTAAAGAGCCACGGTGCAAAAAAACCAACCAATATTCAAAATAGACCTTATAAAAAACCAACATATGTTGATCCGCCAGAGGTATCCGCAGAAGATCGTGGAGTTATAAAACCACTATCTCCTAATGAAGCATTTGATGATGAAACTTCTTTTTAAAGTTTTTGCAAAATAATTGCCATAAAGTTTTTTTATGTCAATTAAATTGTTTATATTGCACTTGTAACATTAAAACATCTAATATGGATTTTTATGAAGGGGATTGGGTAATACCAAATGGAACTAAAGATATTCTAATTGTGGAAGCAATTGAAAAATATAATAATATAATAATATACTACACATCTGATAGGAAAGCATATCCTACTGGACAATTACAAAGCTTAACAGATGTTTACTTAAAAGAAAAACTAAAAAACTAAAGATATGGATGATAATTTTGAAGACTTTGAAGATTTTGACTTTGATAGCTACATGGAAGAAAGTGACGAAAAGTGGGATGCTAAAATGAAAATATGGAAAGAGCGTATGATCATTGAGGCAATCGAGCATAACTATAATTCTATTTCTAAATATGGAATATCAGGCCTACCTCAATCTGAAATTACACCTGATCGATTAACAGATTTAAATGAGACTATAATCTTTATGGTTAGCCATTATGCAGACCGAGAAGAATACGAAAAATGTGGAGTTCTTACTAAAGAATTAAAAAATATTGATGTATTATTAAATGGATTAGATTCATAAAAACATACCTAGATTAGATTTACAGCACAAACCAGCAGCGATGTTGGTTTTTTTTGATATATACTATATGAAACATATTAAATTACTTGAAGAATTTAGGGCTGATTTAAAGGATGAAGATCCAATATTAATTAAAATTAGACACTTTGGTGGATCTGTTAAAGATATGCATTCATGGTTAAGTGATAAGATTGGAGAAACAAATCCATACAAAGACACTATAATGGTAAACGGACCTAACCAAGGTAAAAAGGATAATTCAATGCCTTACCAAGATTTTCAAAATGGTGAGTCAGACTTAGTAAAAAACAGACATGGAAGAAAAGACAGCTAAAGATATTGCATCTCAACTTAAGAGAATTGCAGACGCGCTTGTAAAAAAGAATACGCTAACCGAATCTGATCAAAAGAGAAGACTTATGTTAGATAAATTAGAAGAGCGAAAACTTAGAAACGATTTACGTGAGAGCTTAGGTCAAATTGATCCTGAACGGGTAATAAAAACTTCACCTAGATTAGAAGGTAAATAATGGGGCACTATGCAACACTAGGGGTTGCTGAAACTGCGGACCAAGATGAAATTAAAAAAGCCTACCGTAAATTAACTAAGAAGTTTCATCCAGATGTAAATCCAGATGGCACCGAAAAATTTAAGGCTATAGCAGAAGCATATGAGACAATTGGAGATCCAAAAAAAAGAGAGCAATATGATGCAAGATCTAACGGATCAGGCTTCTTTGATCAATTCAATTCCGGTGGTGGTTTCAACAGAGGCAACATGTCAGACATGTTCGATCAAGTCTTTGGCAACGCGTATGGTTCTCAGGCTAGACAAAAGGGACAAGACTACAGAATCGATATGCATATCTCATTCGGAGAGGCTTATACAGGGACTTCGAAAACTTTTGAGCTCAATGGCGGACGGGTTGCAGTAGACTTTAAAGCAGGTCTATTAAATGGTCAGCAGTTTAGGCTTGCTGGCAAGGGAGCACCACATCCAATCAATACAACTTTACCAAACGGAGATTTATTAGTTACAGTCCATGTAATACCACAGGCGGAATTTATACTAGATGGTACAAACCTCTGGATTGAAAAACAATTAACATGGTGGGATATTATGCTAGGTTGCGATCTTACAGTCTTAACGCCTGAGGGTCATGTTACTATTAAAGTACCCAAAGGTTCTTATCCAGGTAAAACACTTAGAATCAAAGGAAAGGGCTTTCCTATATATGGCTCAGATCAAAAGGGTGCACTTTTATGTAGAATTAATTCTAACTACCCGGAATTAAATGAAGAGCAATTCGAATATATAGAAAAGATAAAGACTATTGATTATGAATCCAAATGATAAAATTCCATGGCATGTATTGGTCGAAGGGCTAATAGCACATGATAAAGAAGCATTCTTTAAGACACTGTTTAGTGCTATATGTAAACATCCATCTTATGTGATACTTTCAGATTTAGAAAATTCTCGTAAGAATGAAATCATTGATCAAATGATTAGCTTCTATGAAGGAAGAGAAGACTTTGAAAAATGCCTAGTCCTAATGGATATTAAAAAAGAAATTATAGCATGCTTATAATAGAAATAGATAATGGTAATATTGAAAAAGCCCTAAAACAATATAAACGCAAAGTCATTAAGACTAAGCAGCTTCAAAAACTAAGAGATGGTAAGGAATATACTAAACCATCTACTAAGAAAAGAAAGCAACTCTCCAAAGCCAAATATATCCAAACTAGATTAGAGGGCTAATATATTATAGCATACCACTATAATATTTTTAGTTTTAAATCTGCGAATAGCGCAACATTAGTATTAATATATACATTAATGTTGTATGTGAGTAACTAAATCACGCCTGCTAAAAAAAACGATTATACTAATGTCTGAACCAATTTCTAATAAAGACAAAGATAGTTTGATGAGAGCTTCTTATTATCAAATATCTAGGAATTTTACAAAAACGGTAAATAGATTTGTTGTCTTTAAAGATAGTGATAGACTCATCGAAATACCACATGGAATCGGACAAAGAAGTAAATTTATTGACCTTATGGTTAGATATTTTGAAATGTGCGAAGAGTATGAAAAATGTACACGATTAATAAAACTTAAAGAACTTGTCATTATGGCAGGCGATTAAAAAAACTAATGTAACATATGCCAAGAAAAACTGATGTAACCCAAACCACGAGATCTACTAGAGGTACTCGTAAAACTATAAAGGAGCAAGACCTTAAAGGAGTTCAGTTAAAACCAAGTCAACATGATTACCATAATACAATACTAAAAAACGATATTACATTTTGTTCCGGCCCTGCTGGAACTTCTAAAACATTTACCGCATGCTATTCAGCATTGCATTTATTAGCAACAAAACAAATTAAGAGTGTAATACTCTGTAAACCTATTCAAGAATCCGGTGAGAAGCTAGGTTTCTTACCAGGTGATATCGCTGATAAAATAGACCCATTTATGCAGTCTTACATTTCTAACTTCAAAAAAATAATTGGACATGAGCTCACTGAAGCTCTTATCTCCTCCGGAGCTTTAGAATTTAAACCACTTGCATATATGCGAGGTGACACTTTTGATGATTCACTAATGATACTTGACGAAGCACAAAATGCTACCTTTAAGCAGCTTATGCTTTTTGTTACTCGTATGGGTAAAAAATCAAAAGTTATTGTAACTGGAGATATTAGCCAATATGATATACCAAAGAATAACATTGGACTTCCAGGTTTTATAAACCTAATGGACGGTATTAGAGGGATTGGCCATCATAAATTCACAGACCAAGATATAGTAAGAGCTAAAATCCTAAAGGATGTAGTTGCGAAATATGATAAGTGGCGAGTGGACAACGATCAACATAAATAAACTAATTCTATCTGTGTCATATAAGTATTAAATATAAATATATGACGCAGATTTTATTAAAGCATAGCCATAGTGGAGACCAACTAGTTATTGAAGTTGGAGTAGACGAAGCTGGTAGAGGAGCTCTTGCAGGTCCTGTTACCGTAGCCGCATGTATTATGCCATTTGGCTTTCAACATGAATTAATTAAAGATTCCAAACTACTTTCTGAACCACAACGAACAGAGGCTCGTAGGTTAGTCATGGACAACGCAATTGCTTATTCCATAGTACATATACCTGTGGAAGTTATCGAATCAACCAACATACTTAAAGCCACTCTAACTGGAATGCACCAAGCACTTGAAAAAGTATATGCACAGCAAGAGTTTGACTTCTTACTTATAGATGGAGATCAGTTCCATGGTTTTAATGGGATTCCATTTGAAACAATAGTCGGCGGAGATAACATGTATGTTTCTATAGCAGCAGCCTCAATACTTGCTAAAACTGAACGAGACCTTCTTATGAAGGGCCTTAGTAAAAAAGACCCGGGTAATGAGGTTTATGGTTGGGGAAGTAATAAAGGCTATGGTACTAAACAACACCGGGATGCTATTATAAGCGAAGGTGCATGTGAGCACCACCGAGCGTCATTCATTAGCCATATGTTAACTACAACTACTACATTATTTTGAGGGGTCTCTTAAATGGAATGGCCTTGTTTTTAATTGGCCAGACGATGATATGGTTTCAAACAAATGCACAATTTATTTCACCATGGGCTAAAAAGAATCCATTGATTCTTTCGGTAGTTGGTGGGACTATTATAAGCTATATGTTTATTAAAGCAACTGCATTTATCGCAAGCTATTATGATGGTGCATTGTGGCCAGGTAGATTTATAGGTTTTTCTTTAGGTATCTGTTCATTTGCATTTTTAACTTGGTATTTTATGAATGAGGGGATCAATGCTAAAACCATGGTTTCTTTAGGATTAGCATTTGCATTAATTTGTGTACAATTATTATGGAAGTAAAAAAACTTAAATTGCCATGGTTGGTAAAAGATAGAGTAACTACTGTTGTTGTCTATAAAAAATCTAAATCTAGTAAGACATACTATATGGTCATAACAGACCACCATGTTGACGTTGTTAATAATGCTAGAGCCACCAAGCCAATCATAGAACATAAATATGATATTGTAGAAATGGGCGTTGGTATTAGTTATGTTAAAAAGTACGCTAAGCAATATAAGATAAAAAAGCCAATCATCATTTCTAAATATAAGTATTAATATAATATAATATTATTGTTAATAACTTTCTGTAAAATAAGTTGCCAAAAGTTTTTTTATGTCAATTAAATTGTTTATATTAGTACTGTAATTAAACACAAACAAAAAACTAAAAGTTATGTCAACTGAATTAAAATCACTTAAAGGTCAATTTCACAGTCAAAAGACAAATGAAATGGAAAACACTGAAATGTCACTAACAAGATTCAGTGGTGGTAAAGAAGGTATGAAAGTACAATTTACAATGAGATCTCAAGGAGATTTCTTTACACACATTACTCTTAATAAAAAAGAGATTAAAAAGTTAATCAAAGAACTTCAAGAAAACTTTGAACTTTAAACAAAATAAACATGAACAAACGAAATATATTAAAAGCCTCGTACATTGTAGGTATGGTCATAGCATTTCCGCTAGCAGCACTAATTATGCAATATCTATGGAACTCATTCTTAGTTCCAGCTGTAGATTCTATTAATCCTATTGGATATGTACAAGCATTAGGAATCTTTCTTCTAGTTAAACTACTAGGAACTAAGTCAACAATTAAAAAAGATGAGAATGCCAAATAAAAAAATTGTATATGTAGATATGGATGGAGTCCTAGTTGATCTACATGCAGAAATAGAGTTCCATAAAAAATGGAATTTAAAACTAGTTACTGAACTTGGAGATGATCTAGATAAAATACCGGATCTATTTAAGAATCCAAAACCGATCGAAGGAGCTATTGAGGGCTTTAATAAATTATGTAGCGATAGTAGCTTAGATGTCTATATTCTTTCTACAGCACCTTGGGATAATCCAGATGCTTGGACTCATAAAAGACTATGGGTTGAAAAGTACTTAGGCACAGGAGCTTATAAAAGATTAATACTTAGTCATAATAAACACTTATGTGCTGGAGACTATCTAATTGATGATAGAACTAAAAATGGTGCAGATAAATTTAATGGAGAGCTTTTACAATTTGGAACTGATAAATTTCCAAACTGGGATTCAGTTCTAAAATACATAGAGACAAATGCAAAATAATATAGATCCTAACATTAACGAAGATATTGAAAACATTAGAGTTATACACAAGAAATGTCTTGCTGTTATTGCATCGTGTAAAACAATGACGCAAATTAAAAACGCCGAGGTTTATTTTAGATTAGCAGAAAGACATTTAAATTTAAATTATCCAAAGAGCCCAAAATACAGTAGGCATAGATTAATACTGGAAACTGTGATAAAGAACCTTGATATATTCTTATCAATTTCTAGACGAAAAGTTCGTCACCATGTATTGCGTAGATAACAGGTTTAATTGTTAATAACTTTTTGCAAAATAAATGCCATAAAGTTTTTTTGTGTCAATTAAATTGTTTATATTACACTTGTAATTAAAAACATACACCTCATGAAAAATAAAAAAATGATACAATTTAAAGACCTTATTTTCAAAGATCACCATCACATGATTAACGCACATCATGTATTCGATAACGATTGGGAGATCTCAGTTTCAGCAGGTTCTGGACCTTACTGTACACCAAGGGAAGATCTTAAA
>Ga0206130_10006376_pt1 | contig 13510 bp, 9 predicted proteins | sample Helgoland_Spring_9_FD_148637 | JGI IMG/M metagenome (GOLD analysis project Ga0206130, IMG submission 148637) | Pelagic subsurface seawater microbial communities from Kabeltonne, Helgoland, North Sea - Helgoland_Spring_Bloom_20160512_1 | ecosystem: Environmental > Aquatic > Marine > Epipelagic ... | reverse complement strand
AACTAATTCAGCGCCAGCGCCTAGCTGCAACAAATAATCGCTCCACCGCGCAGGATCCTTATTCCAGAGGTCCATCAATATCGCTCCGCAGCCGTCCACCTTGTATCCGATAAGTAGCTCCATCGTAACTGGAGACACCCTACCCTCAGCATGTAGTTTTTTCGCCGCATCTAGCAAAGCACCTCTGATTTCCGAATCTGGTAAAGCCCACACCTTCAATGCCTCAATAATAGCAAGTTGAAGATCAGCATGGCTTGATGGAAGCATCTCAATGAGTTGCTCCGCAATATCGGTGCGCAATGCCTTCGGTTTTGATTTAGCCAATCGCTTGGCTGCCTCCATCTGACCTTCGGGATCAAAGTTTTTCAATACTACCAAGTTGAGAAACTCATAATCAGGGTCCTCCATATTATTTAGTTTTGCTGGATCTGGCTCACTCGTCGTCGCACTGTTTACATACACTTCGAGCAGGCGCAAATCTTCCTCCATCCTCTCCACTTCACCAAACCGCTCACATAGCGCCGCGATCTGCTGGATACTTTTCTTTTGTTCGACAAGCAGTATCATTGCCGACTGGCCGGTGTCACCACGGGGAAAAAGAACCTCCCGGCTGAGCCCGCCTGTTGCGTAATACAAATAGGCTGCAATCTTGCTCTGAGCAGAGTAATCAGCATTGCGAACAAAAATGCCGACCACCGACTCACGGGGATGAATAAAAAGCGCTTCCTCAATAGGGTCATAGCCAATCCTGATCAAGTAGTCCCCCATGCTCTCGGGCTGGGTTTCGTTTTCCACCTCCTCTTTGAGTTGAAGCCCAGCATCAATAGGCTTAATAAAAGAGCTTATGGGGTTACCTGGAAACAGCGCAGGCATGAACATCAGTATCATGGAGAGCACGAGAGCAAGCATCACACCAATCGATCTATTTCGTGCGGCACCATAGATGAGCAAAATACTGCCAATCAAAGCTGAAAAGCCACAGAGCACGTAGCGGTTTGGCGTTTCAATATCTCTCAATGGTCCTTCCTTTCCACCACCGAGGAGAAAAACTACGATCACCGCAACCATCAACAAGATTCCGCACGCAACAGCGATCGTCCTGCGTGGTCGAGGTGGTCCTACTAAGTCAGGATTCACATCACTTTGATAACTTGCTGGCACAAACGCGACCTCACCAGGCTTCACAGGGGCTCGGTCACCAAACTTACTCAGCCCCGTGTCTTTCTTTTCACCCGGGTAAAAACGTTTCTTTTCTTTGATCTCATGCTCTTTATTCACCGTAAATAAATGGTCGCAGGAACCACATTCTACCTCCTTGCCTAGGTAATCCTCGGCAACATCGAATTCTTGATCACAATCAGGACATTGTATTTTCATATCTTATTCGGTTTCAGCTCGAGCAGGCAGTGAAATTTCTCGGAGAACTTTATGAGCTAGGACCATTTTTGACCATCAATAAAAAAAGTTTAATTATCGTTCACCTGCGCTTGCCCCATGGGCGGGGCTCGGGTAGAAGCATCACATGCTTGCTGAAATTGAGTCCCTACTAGTCCTCCAAGACCGTGACCAACGCATCCTCTCTCTCGAGGAAGACATACAGCGTATTCCCAACAGCAAGGAGCAAGCAAAACAACGTCTTGCCAATGACAACGAGCTGGTTGCCAACGCCAAAAAAGCCGTTCAAGAAAATGAAGTGGCCATCAAAAATCTGGAACTTGATATCGGCACCAGAAAAAACACCTTGGAGCGACTTAAGGTGCAGCAATATGAAACCAAGAAAAACGACGAATTTACCGCATTGGAAAATGAGATCGCTAGATACAACCAAGAGGTTGACGACTTGGAAACTCAAGAACTCGAGCTCATGGAAAATGCCGACCACCTGCGTATCGATCTGGCGAAGGCAGAGGCCGCTTTAGCTCTCACCCAAGGCATGGTGGATGAGGAAATTGCTCAGCTAGACCAGCGTGCTGCTGAAGTAAAGGCACAGCATGAGGAAGTAAGCGACGAGCGCACCAAGCTAGCGTCTGCTGTAGATGCTGACCTGCTATCACTCTACGAGCGATTGATGTCCTCAAAAGGAGGTGACGCTATTGTCTCCGCCGAGAAAAGCCAATGTCACGGCTGCCACATGAAAGTGGTACCAGCCACAATGATCAAAGTGCAGGCGGAAAAAGAAGTTACCCAATGTGAAAACTGCGGGCGCATCTTACACCTCTAGTCAGGCTACCAACCACCACTGCCATGACAAACGACTCCATTCTCGAACTTCTTAAGCAAGTCCCTTACCCGGGCTTCTCTCGCGACATCGTATCCTTCGGCTTGGTCAAGGATGTCAGCTATGAGGACGGCATTGTCAGCGTTGCCATTAGTGTGCAAACCAACGATGCCTCTGTGCCAGAGCAGATCTTTAAAAACTGCCATGCTATTCTCGACCCCCTCCCCGAGGTCAAGCACGCCAGGATTGAGCTCGATGTGCAAGAACCAGCCACTCAAGCCAATGCCGACGCTGCCGGCTCAGCTGCCATTAAAAACAACATCCCCGGTGTGAAGAATGTCATCGCGGTTGCCTCTGGCAAAGGTGGTGTTGGCAAATCAACCGTATCCGCCAACCTCGCCACAGCCCTGACCAAAGCTGGCCACAGAGTAGGGCTCTGTGACTGTGACCTCTACGGCCCTTCCATTGCCCACATGTTTGGTAGTCGCGAGCGCCCACTTGCCACAGAGGATAATGAAATCATTCCTATTTCAGCACATGGAGTTCAGCTCATGTCGATGGGTTTTCTGCTCGAAGAAGCCTCACCTGTGATTGTCCGCGGTCCGCTAGCAACACGCTACACCCAGCAGTTTCTACAAAATGTAGCATGGGGCGAGCTCGATTATCTTATCCTCGACCTTCCTCCAGGCACCGGTGACATCCAACTCACTATCGTTCAGACCATCGCTCTCACCGGTGCAGTCATTGTTACCACTCCGCAAGAGGTGGCCCTCATCGATGCTCGTAAAGCCATCTCCATGTTCGACAAGGTCAATGTGCCCATCATGGGACTTGTCGAAAATATGGCTTGGTTCGAATGTGAGCACGGCACCCGATACCCCATTTTTGGCGAAGGCGGAGGTGCCGCAGAGGCCGAGAAGCTCAAGCTTCCATTACTCGGCCAAATACCAATCAACATACCTACGCGTCAGCAAGGTGACTCAGGCACACCTGTTGCCCTCATTGACCCTGCTGAAAATGACGCTAGTGCTGCATTTGCCGCACTGGCAAGTAGCGTTGATCAGCTGGCTCAACACTGAGCTCAGTTGGGGATTTTCGTCATGATGTATCCACCTGTGTCACACTGACACCTATTGACAAATCGGGCATCAAGCAACATCCTTAGGGAGATCATCTATTTCTAAGTAATGACTCCTGAATCTATTGAAGAAATCATGCGCCGAGTGCACCTCCTTGAGATCAAGGCAAGGCGACTAGCTCGTGAGACATTCAGCGGGGAATACCAATCTTCCTTCAAAGGTAGCGGGCTTGATTTTGAAGATTACCGAGAATACCAACACGGTGACGAAACACGTTTTATCGACTGGAATGTAACCGCCCGCAAGGACCACCCTTACATACGAACCTTCCGCGAAGAACGCGAGCTCGCCGTCATTCTTGCCGTTGATGTCTCAGGTTCGAGCCTCTATGGCAGCGATCATTTGAGTAAGCGAGAGCTTGCGGCAGAGCTCGCCGCCGTCCTCGCCTTCAGCGCCAATATGAACGGCGACAAAACAGGCCTACTTCTTTTCGCCGAAGAACCCATTCTTTATCTACCTCCAGCAAAAGGTAACAAGCACGTACTGCGCATGATTCGTGAAATCCTTGCTGCTGAGCCAGACAAGCCTACCACCTCTATCCCTGCTGCCGCAGATTTCTTACTTCACACCGTCAAGCGCAAGGCTGTCGTCTTTCTTATTTCAGACTTCTTCGCTCACGACCTCAAAAAACCACTCAGCGCGCTGGCGAACAAACACGATGCCATCGCCCTACAGGTCACTGACCCAATGGAGCTAAAGCTACCCCGCATCGGCAAGATCACTTTGGCGGATCCTGAAACAGGCACCCAAACAACCGTCAACACCAACAATGCCACGGTTCGCATGGGATTTGCCAGACTCAGTCAGCGGCACAATGAAGGGCTTGCCAAGCTCTTTAAGCAACATGGCATTGATCACCTAGAGCTCAGCACGACGGGTGATTATCTGCCCCATCTGCATCGCCTTTTCAAAGAGCGTATCCGCAGGCGAAACTCCTAATCTTCATGACTCCGCCCATACACGACATCACCAACCCAGAGGAATTTCTCTTTGGGCAGCCACCCGTGTGGCATTCGCCATGGTTTTGGGTCATGACCGTATCCGCATGTTTGCTCATTGGCATCCTCATTCTTAAATTTACCAGAGGTGAAAACCTTGAGAAAAAGAGGCAACAGCTACTGCTATCAGCCAGCGAGGCCCTAATAGCACTCAAACAAGAAGGAGCCTCACTAGCGCCACAAACGCTGGCCGTTCGCATCTCTCTCATCCTGCGCCAATACTTTGAAGCCGCCTTTGATGATCCTTCTCTGTTCGAAACCAATGAAGAGCTTACCCTGCGGGCCGATGCGATGACCAAAGTCGACAGCAAATACCGCAGGCGAATCATCGATCATCTACACCAACTCTCCGAGCTCAAATACATACAAGCAGACCAACATAATCGCTTTGAAGAGCTGATAGAGCGGGCACTTGAGCTGCTCCGCATCATCGAGCCAGCCCCTGTAGGAGCTACCACCCCCGATCAGAACAATTCTCCCTCCGAATAGATGCAAGATTTCCTCCAGCAATTTACCTTTGCCAACCCGTCGTGGTTGTGGGGTTTGCTTGCACTCGTTCCGCTTCTTTTCATTCGAGGCAAATCTGGAACACCGACCGCCATCACCTACTCGTCTCTGTCTATTCTCGCCAGCTTAGGCGCTAAGCCAAAACGCTTGCCAGGCTTTCTCACCTTCTCACTGATGATATTAGCCGTGGCATTTGCCCTGCTTGCCATGGCACGACCGCAGCTACGCAATGTCGAGTCGGAGAGCAAAGCCAGCGGTGTTGATATCATCCTCGCAATCGACATTTCCTATTCGATGCAAATTGTTGACTTCGTACTAAACGGGAGGCGTGCCCAGCGCATCACTGTCGCAAAGAACACTGCGGAGGCATTCATCAAACAACGTGAAAACGATCGCATTGGTATCGTTGCTTTCTCGGGAAGACCTTACATCACCAGCCCGATTACTCTCGAGCATGACTGGTTAATTGATAAGCTGCGAGAGCTTCAGCCAGGTCTGGTTAAAGAGCAAGGAACAGCAATCGGCTCGGCCATTGCCGCCTCTGCTAGCCGACTGCATGAGCGTGAGTCCAAAAGCAAGGTCGTTGTCCTCGTCACCGATGGATCCAACAACTCCGGTCGCATTGCTCCCGTCGAGGCCGCCAAGCAAGCTGCCGTCCTAGGCATCAAGGTATACGCCATTGCCATAGGCACTGAACAGGGTCGTCTCAACAACACGATCCAAGCGCACCCTCAGCAGGAATTCGACACCAAAACCCTGCAAGAAATCGCCAGCATTACCGGCGGCGAGTATTATCGAGTTAGAGACACCGACAAGCTCCGGGACACATTCAACTCGATCGACCAACTTGAAAAAACCGAGATTAAGCAGCTCAACATTGTAACCATTGAAGAGTTATTTCCATGGTTTACATCTGCTGCCTGCATCTTTGCCCTGCTCAGCTTGATCATCCAAGCCTTCAAACCATCAACCGCTCCCTGATAGCTAGACTCACTCCTCAGGCATACTCTACCGCACCATCATCATGTCCTTCGTTCATCCAAACTGGCTACTGCTGCTCATCATCCTTCCGGTGATCCTGCTTGGTGCCATCGTGGCACAACGAGCCAGCAACAAAGCATGGCAACAGTTGGTTGCCGATCGCCTACGCAAACAACTGGTCAAAGAAGGCTCCACAACACGCCGCTGGACCGCTCTCATCATAGGGCTTATTGGTTGCGGTCTGCTAATCGCTGTCTTAGCAAGACCTTATGATGGCGAGACATCAATCACTGAGCAGACAAGCAGCCGTAACATCCTTGTCGCCATTGACACCTCACGATCCATGCTCGTGCAAGATGTAGCACCCGACCGCTTTAGGCAGGCCAAAGCCACGGCGCTAGAACTCATTCAAACCTTCCCCAATGACCGCATCGGAGTCATCGCCTTTTCTGGTGCTGCTGTGTCGATGGCTCCACTGACCATCGACCACACCGCCGTGCATGAAACTATCAGCCAGCTCGACACCAAGGTCATCCCCTCAGGCGGATCAGACCTCGCCGCCGCCGTCGAGCTCGCACTTAAAACACTCAAAAAAACCGACAAAAAATCAACGCAACGAGCAGACAGCCAATCAAATGCTCTCATCATCATCAGCGATGGCGAAGACCACTCGGAAAAAATCAAATTCGCAGGAAGTGAAATCCGAGATGCGGGGATTGCCGTTTGCACCATTGGCGTTGGCACATCCGATGGCGGCATCATACCCGACCTGCGAATGCTCGATGGCAAATTCCGCGACACCAATGGTAATACCGTCTTCAGCCAGCTCAACTCAGGTGCCCTCGAACAGCTAGCGAGCGCAGGTGCTGGCTCATACGTCCCTGCATCATCAGGCGCTGACATGACGATCAATCAAGCACTAGCATCACTCACCCGTAACGAAGAAGAGGGTAGCATTGTGAGTATTCCCAACGAGACCTACCAGTGGTTGCTCTGCCCAGCTATTGCACTGCTGATTCTCTCTATTCTTATCAAATCCAATCTCTTCGCCGGCAAAATATCTACTGCAGTGACAAGCACCTCTGTCATCATCTTGCTGCTCGCCAGCAGCGAGCATCTGCACGCAGCATCCACCATGGACCAAGCCATGGACGCTTACCAAAGACATGACTACCACAACGCGATAGAATTGTTCAGCGAAGCCCTCACCGAGGTGGAAGCAGACCAGCAACACATCATCGAGTTCTCCCAAGGCAGCAGTGCCTATCGGCTCAGCCGATGGGATGTCGCCAGCCGCTACTTCTCCAGAGCATTATTGAGCCTCGACGAACAACTACAGGAGCAGTCCCACTACAACCTTGGTAACACTCTTTTCCAATGGGGCTGGACCACCCTTAATCCACCAAAAGCTGACAATACGAAAAATGCCTTCCTAGCAGCTATGCGACAGCTCTACTCAAGTCAGGCCAAGCAGGCCAGCCAGCAACAACAAGAAGAGCAAACACCTGAACTAACAGCTGAGGATCTGACAAAAATAAAAACCAATTGGCAAGACGCGATCAGCCACTACCAAGCCTCACTCGCAATAAATCCTGACAACACAAGAGCAGAAGACAACCTGCGCGAGGTCGAAAAAACCCTCAAAGAGCTCAAGGAGGCAGAAGAACAAGCCAAGCAAGAGGCTGAACAACAAAAACAGCAACAACAAGAACAGGGAGAGGGTGATCAAAAAAACCAGCAAAACCAAGAAGACGGTGAAGGAGAACAATCCGAGCAAAAATCAGACCAGGATGGAGAACAGGATGGCCAAGATGATCAAAGCAAGGAAGAGGGTGATCCATCACAACAAGAAGATCAAAACGGCGACCAAAGCAACAACCAGAATAATAACGAGTCCGGGGAGCTCAGTGAGCAGCAGGCCAAACAACAGCCCGAAGAGAGCAAGGAGGAATTCGCAGCACGCATCCTCAGAGAGCAATCGGACGCGGAGGTCCGCCCTGTGAGACGTCGTCTACTAAGACTACGCAGACCTGAGAAAGACTGGTAATAAGAACCCACCCAGCGATGACCAATCAGAGAACATACAGAACCTACCAGTGGTGCATACACGCATGCCTCACCATGTTCTGCACCACACTCATCACCCATGGGCAAAACAAGTCATCCTCTGCCCCCATCTATGTTCAAACAGAACTGAGTAGCAAACACCTCATCACCGGTGAGCAAACCCACCTCAAGATAAGCATCCAAAATAGCAACCAAAGCCTTCGCCCATCAGCACCTGAAATCCCTAATACCGCCGTCAATTTCTCAGGCAACCGAGTCGAGATTGACGGCCAGCGACGCATCACCCGATCGTTCATTTATCGTATCAGACCAGCCAAGCCAGGGACATACACCGTTCCGCCGATATCCTTCAATGGTAGCCGTAGCAAGTATTCAGGAAAACCACTGAGCTTCGAAGTGCGTGACGCAAACGAACTCTCCAAAGTCTCCTCAGGCATGATGGGGCAAGACATCATGATCGGCTGGTTCCCTGATAAGACCAAACTCTACGCCGGAGAGCAGTGCCCACTCACCCTGAAAATCTACGTTCCGTCCAAACTTAGACCAACCAACTGGGGACTTCCCGAAGCAGAAAAAACCAACTGCCTGGCTTGGCGTTTCAGTGGTCCAGCAAGAGATGATCTCGGTGAGGTAGTCATCAACAACACGACTTACATCTCCGCTCCGTTCAAAACAACCCTCAGCGGAATCAGCCCAGGCAAGGCCAGCTTCGGCCCGACACGCATGAGTATTGTCTCCAGACAGCGCAGCATCGATCCGCGCCGCGGCATCAGGATCACTGATGTACCCTATAAGCTGACCCTACCCACCATCGATTTCGACATCATGCCACTTCCCGCTGGTGCACCAGCTGGTTTCAACGGAGCGATCGGTCAATTCAACATTGGCATCGAATGCAAAAAAGCATCCATCAAGGATACCGATGCCGTAGAGATACTACTGCGTGTTCAGGGCGAGGGCAACCTGGAGAATATTCTAGCACCCCAAATCAGCGGTAATGGCTGGAAGGTCATCGATACATCGAAGGTCATCCGCGGTGGTGAACGAAGACTAGCCCAAGGCGGCGTGACCTTCCGCCAAATGCTCAGACCAGAGCCGACTGGACCATCTGGCAAACTACCCACCAATATTCCGGCTTACTCCATGAGTGTCTTTAACCCCGACAATCAATCCTACTACACGCTCAAAACTGCGTCGATTCCGATCAACATCATCCGCACTCTCGATTCATCACCTAATACGATCCAGAAAAACAAAGCCACCATCGACCCTGCCTCGCTTCGCCCCGAGCAAATGAAGGACATCCTCGGCTTCATTCAGCACCCTGCCACACCAATGCCGCGTCACGACTCGAGTGTCACAAGCCCATTACAGTCCCTGTTTCGATCCTACTGGCAACTGATCCCCGCGCTCATTTGCCTGAGCCTCATTACCATCCCTGGGCTAAAGAAAATCCAATCCTCAAGACAACAATCATCAACGAAAGCGAGCCAGAAAAAAGCACTCAAGGACATTGCCAGTGCTCAGGACAAAGCAAGTTTCTATCGCCGCGCAGGCCGATTTATTGAGCAGCGACTCACTATCGATGATGAGCTCAAGGCCATTCTCAAAGAACGTGATCAGCATTGCTTCTCATTAAAAGATGACAGCCAAGGCCAAGAAACGGTCTCGCCACAGCGCAAACAAGAAGTCATCAATATCCTTAAACTCCACGCCAAGCGCAATATCACGCTTCTGATCGTCTGCATCATTAGCCTGGCCTCATTCCCCGCCAATCAGCTTCAAGCAGCTCAGGACGCGCCAAATAGCCATGATGGCCGCTTCAGCAATGGTTCGGCCAAGCATTCCACGGAGCATAACTCACCGGACAGCCATGCACTCGCCATGCAAGCCATCGATCAGGGGGAATACCAGATGGCCATCGATCATTACCTGCAAGCTTACCCAGATTTCGGCCACCGCCCTGCCGACGTTTTCTACAATATCGGCAACTGCCACTACCAGCTCGGGCAGCTGGGACAAGCCGCTCTGGCATGGCGCCGTGCCTTAGCACAGCAAAGTGACCACCTCCAAGCACGTAAGAACCTGCGCTTTCTCGAGCTCAAGGAAGGAGCCTCCGTTCCTCAGATCAAGCACTGGCAACAACGGCTGACCATGCTTCCGCTCAGCCTTTACCACAACCTCTACCGTGCTTCACTCTGGATCTTACTCATTGTCATCCTCACCCTGCGTCTCATCAAGGCTCGAGGCACAATTCCCAAGCCCCTTCCGATCCTCCGCTTTAGCCTTATCGCCCTGCTTTTCCTGATGCCCACCAGCGCCATCATCGGGACCACTGCCTACTACTTCTACCCCGATTCCGATGTCCGCACCCCCTATGCCGAACAAGTAGTCTGCCTCAGCAAGACCCCGATCTACCCCGAAGCCCACCGAGATGCTCAAGCTCGTCTCAGCTTGGCACCTAGCTCACTGCTCACAGTGCACTCCACCAGAGGATCATGGCTCTATATCCACACTCCAGAGGGTCAATCAGGATGGATCAAGGAAGGCACTGCCGCACTGGTCAGCGAGCGCCATTGATTCGGACCCAGCATCGCAGAGCATAAAAACCCGATCCATGAGCGGACCGGGTTGCATAAAAAATGAGGCCCCTACAAATAAGATCAACAACTGACGAGCTTAACGCCCAGCGTTGTTCTTACTAAAGTCAGGCTTGATCACCGCGACCACCTTGTCTTTACGGAAGGAAACCTTGCCATTGAGGCCATGTTTGTCACCGATGCTGGTCTCGTAAAAATACACCAGATCGACCTGGGGACGCAGTGACTTCACCGTTCTTGGTGGTTTACCCAGGGCGTCCTGAACTTGCTCAAGTGTCGCTCCTTTGACGACCGTTTTCCACTGATCCTCTTGAGTCCAGCGAAGGTTACGCCAAGCACTGTTGCTGAGAATGTCCAAGGTAGCACCACCACCTAAAATACCACGATTAGAAGCACCCGTATTCGTCGCCAACACCTTCACTTCCTTTGTCTTCTGCTCGTTATCAGACAAACGAGACTCAAGCTCAGCCAGGCGCTTTTCCATCAGAGCTAGCTTGGCCGCCATTTCTTCTTCAGAAGCAGCGGATACAGAGGGAACGGTGGATACGACGAGAAGCGCAGAAGTAGCGCAGCATAGATATTTACGAGTCAATGAAGTGGAACTGAACATAAACTCAAAGTCTGTGATATCCCCTAGGCTTGCAAGCAGAAAATAGACGGGGACATCAAGCGGGTCAAAGAGCACAAAAAAGAGCACAAAAAAGCCCCCCAGCCGAAACTGGGAGGCTCAAAGTAAAATTTGAATTTAAATCAAATTAGAAGGTGAAGAGAACTTCAACAGCGCCTGTGAGTTTATCTTCATCAATGCCCCCCTGCTCCGACTCAATAAGGCTTACCTCAGTAATGATGGCAAGGTTATCGCTAAGTGCGTAGTTGTGAGCGACTGTGTATTTAAGAATTTCCTCATAAGGAACGACATTATCGTCAACCTCAACACTGCTGATACGTCCAGTGACTGAACAACAGTCACTGTAAGCATAGTTGGCCATTATCAACCATGAATCAGTCTCTTGATTGCGTAGAGATTCGATATCGGCAACGTTATATTCTGCACCGAGAGTCCATGCACCACTTACGTAGGTAACGTAAGCATTGATAATAGAGTTGTCTCCCTCGTCGTCAAAGTCTTCAAATGCACCACCGAGTGAGTATGTGAAGTTACCGCTAGTGAGGGCAACTACAGCTTCGATAGAGTAGCTTCCGTCAACACCATCATTACCACCAAGTGCATTACTACCGTTATCAAATGACTCATCTTGCAGGGATACGCCGTAGGAAATGTCACCAGACTGGCCTGTGTACCTTACACCCTGTCCATACTGGGGAAGTGATGATCGACCATCATAAGCGGTTGAGAACTGGTATAGGCCAGTTGGCTCTTTGGCTTCAAGGCCGAGCATAGACTCGTAACGACCCATGGTAAGAGCTGAACCGTTGCCAAGATCGTAAGATACGAAAGCCTGCTCGACTTCAAGACCACCACCAAACGGGCGCAGACTATTTTCACCTTCATATTCAAGGTCAACACGAGCGGTGACCTTACCGAAGTTAAACATCCAGTCGATCTCGACTTGGTCGATGGAATAGCTGTTATCGCTATCCTTACCGGTTGAATCATTGTCTGTATCAGTGTGTGAATAGGACATGTCGAAAAAACCAGCAAAACTGAGGAATTCATTAATTTTGATTTCCGCAGTCGCAAGGCATGAGGCCGCTGCAAGAGCGGACGTAATTGCAATTGTTTTTTTCATAGTTTGTATTGTTTATTTGGGGTCGCCTGGGCGACTGGATTACTTGCTACATGTATATGCATTTCCTATGGCAAACAATTCAATATCAATAAAATACTTGCTAAAAATGAATCATCTCAATGACAAGCAAAATGATGACCTTTTCATTCATTGAGAAGTCAACAGCTTCACCTTACACATATTACCAAGACATAAAAAAAGCCCCCCAGCCGAAGCTAGGAGGCTCAAAGTAAAATTTGAATTTAGATCAAATTAGAATGTGAAGAGAACTTCAACAGCACCTTCGACAATGTCGTTGTCGGAACCATTGTCATCTTCTTCTTGAAGACTTACTTCAGTAATAATGGCAAAGTTGTCAGTAAGTGCATAGTTGTGAGCAAGAGTATACTTCAAGAAGTCCTCGTCACTTGAACCCTCTTCTTCATCACCGAAGCTAATACGACCAGTTACTGAGCAACAGTCGCTGTAGGCGTAGTTAGCCATGATAAGACCAGATGTAAGATCTGTGTCATCACCACCAGGATTTTCTACTTCTCCAATGTTGTATTCAGCACCAAATGTCCATGCTCCGCTTTGGTAAATTACATAACCATTGATTACGTAGATGTCACCATCGTCATCTCTGTCTTCGTATGCACCACCGAGTGAATATGTGAAGTCTCCACTTGTAAGTTTAGCTGCAGCTTCGATAGAATATGATCCATCATCGTTACCACCTAAATTACCTTCGCCATCTGAAAACTCATTATTATTACCTTCAAATGATTCGTCCTGGAGAGATATTCCATAAGAAATATCACCTGATTGCCCCGTGTACTTGACACCCTGAGCATATTGAGGAAGGAAGTTATCATCACCATAAGCAGTTGAGAACTGGTAGAGACCGGTTGGCTCCTTAGCTTCAAGGCCGAGCATAGACTCGTAACGACCAGCTGTAACGGCAGAACCATTACCAAGATCATAGGATACGAATGCCTGCTCTACTTCAGCGTCAGACTGATTGTCGCTACCCTCGTAACCAAGATCAACACGGCCAGTTACCTTACCGAAATTGAATAGCCAGTCGATCTCGACTTGATCGATCTCGTAGGAGTTGCTAGAACCATCGTCATCTGAGTCGGTGTGACTGTAGGACATGTCGACAAAACCAGCAAAGCTGAGGAATTCATTAATTTTGATTTCCGCAGTCGCAAGGCTTGAGGCCGCTGCAAGAGCGGACGTAATTGCAATTGTTTTTTTCATAGTTTGT
>Ga0206130_10006372_pt1 | contig 13517 bp, 9 predicted proteins | sample Helgoland_Spring_9_FD_148637 | JGI IMG/M metagenome (GOLD analysis project Ga0206130, IMG submission 148637) | Pelagic subsurface seawater microbial communities from Kabeltonne, Helgoland, North Sea - Helgoland_Spring_Bloom_20160512_1 | ecosystem: Environmental > Aquatic > Marine > Epipelagic ... | reverse complement strand
GATCTGCGCTTTTATCGCGCTGTAGAAACATCACTTAATGGTATTCCGATGATTATTGGGCGCACTGGTTGGAGTGGTGAAATTAGCTACGAACTCTATCTTCGTGATCACAAACGGGGCAACGAACTCTGGGAATTGGTGAGAGAAGCTGGACAAGAATTCAATATCGCCCCAGCCGCACCCAACACCACCCGTAGTATCGAAGGGGGCCTGCTGTCCTACGCCTCAGATATTACCCGTGAGGACTGCCCCTACACTATTGACCTAGGTCGTTTAGTGGACGTCGACCAAGAGATAAATTTTGTCGGTAAAGCTGCGCTAGCCAAAATCAAAGAGGCCGGACCCGCCCGTAAATTAGTCGGTATCTTTATTGATGGCGACGCCATAACAGCGCCACCAGAGCAGCGATGGTGTGTTATTAATGAAGGGAAAAAGACCGGTTATGTATCACGCTGCATTTACTCCCCGCGGGTAAAGCGCAATATTGGATTTGCTAACGTTCCTACTGAATTAGCTGCCATAGGAACGTCACTGACCATCAAAGGACCCACCGGCCACTTAACAGCAACAGTGTGCGATTTTCCTTGGATACCTGCCGAACGAATCAAACGCTAGGATATACGAGCATCAGAGGTTAGTCAGCTGGCCTCTGGTGCAAACTGTAGTTTCGCTAGCCGAGCATAGAGACTACTGCTGTCTAACAAACTTTGATGACTCCCCGCCGCTATATTGCGGCCATCCTCCATCACCACTATTTCATCCGCATGCAAAATGGTGGCTAGTCGATGCGCTATAATAATAGTGGTTCGACCCTTCATAAGCTTATCTAAAGCAAGCTGCACCTTCCTCTCGCTCTCACTATCCAGTGCACTAGTCGCCTCATCTAGCAGCAAAATCCTTGGGTCTTTGAGCAGTGCTCGCGCAATTGCGATACGCTGACGCTGACCACCGGATAAGCGCACCCCCTGCTCACCAAGATCACTGGCATAGCCATTTGGAAGCCGGCCAATAAAATCGTCCGCATGCGCGGCTTTTGCCGCAGCAAACACCTCTTGGTCAGTCGCATCTGATTTACCGTAACGTATGTTATACATGACATCACCGGTAAATAGCGTGGGTTGCTGTTCAACCACAGCGATCTGCTTGCGTAGATCTGTCAGATCTAACTCACTAAGTCCTGCCCCACCGAAGTCTATCCTTCCTTGCTGGGGGTCATAGAAGCGCTGTATCAAGGCAAATAAAGTAGACTTTCCTGCGCCTGAGGGGCCCACTAAAGCGACGACTTTTCCTTCAGGAATTGTTAGCGAAAAGTTATTTAAAGCCGCCTGATTGGGTCTTGAGGGATAATAAAATGTAAGGTCAGAAAACCTTAATGCCGGTGCCAACTGTGTGACGTCGGCTTTTATGATTGCAGGACTAGTAATTTTACTCGGAGCCTGCAACAACTCCATCAATCGTTCAGCCGCTCCCACCGCTCGCTGAAGCTCACCATACACCTCAGACAAGGAGGCAACACTAACAGCCATTAGCACAGCATAGAAGATAAAGGCGCCAAGATCACCCCCGCTCATCTCCCCAGAAATAACATCACGCCCACCAAACCAAACCATAGTAGCTAGAGCGCCAAATACAGCCAAAATTACCATTGCCGTGAGCATTGTCCGCTGACGAATTCGCCTTTTAGCCACGCTAAAAGCTTGCTCCACCTCACTACCAAAAGCCCTCTTCTCGAGGGTTTCTTGAGTAAAACTTTGGACGGTTTTAATTTGCTGTATGACTTCACCCGCATAACTACCGACGCTGGCAATAGAATCTTGGCTTAGGCGCGACAGAGCCCGCACTCGATTACCAAAATACAAAATTGGCAACAATACTATCGGTATTGAAACAAAAACAACGAACGTGAGTGTTATGTTAGTGATTAATGACATTGCCAAGGCCCCTAAAAAGCTAATACCACTGCGCAGAGCTATGGATAGCGAAGAGCCAATAATTGACTGTAATAACGTTGTGTCAGCGGTTAATCGCGACATGATGTCGCCACTACGATTAGTCTCAAAAAATGCGGGGTGCAAGCTGACCACATGATTAAAAACGGCCACTCTAATATCTGCGCTGACTCGCTCACCCAGCCAGGAAATTAAGTAAAAGCGCACGGAGGTTCCTATAGCCATCAAAACAGCGGCAGCGATCACAAAAGAGATGGCGGTGTTGAGGCTGGTTAATGATGTATCGACCAACCCTTGATCGATTATTAAGCGCAGTCCATGCCCGATGGATAACGTAATGCCCGCCGTTAGCAAAAGTGCGAGTATAAAAATGACTATTTGCGGGCGATAAGGCTTTAGAAAAGCGGCGATCGCTTGAAATAGTTCCTTATTGCTCAGGACCATCGGCGTAGATTCAACACGAGTATCTTGTTCTTGCAAAACGGCGGCACCTTGAAGATGAAAACAATCCGGTAGTATAGCCGCCTCAGTCACCATGACCCTAGTGCCGAGTAATAATTTTTACTTATACATGCGACCCCGGAGTACGCGCAAATAGTCTGTGAATCAGCGGCACAAAATACTCTAGTGGCTTAGCTTTAAAGTCCGGATCAAATGATGTCTGATCCCATTTGGCGCAAAAGTCTACGCAAGCCTGGTAATAAGGGCTGTCAATGAGCGCGTCTCTGGCGTTACGGTCCTCATCATAATGGTGCATCCAATAGTAACCTTGAAACAAACCATGATTGAGTATAATCCAATAGTTTTTCTCACTCACATAGGGCCTGAGTAGCGCTGCAGCAGCTTGGGAGTGATTGGCCGGTGCAATGACATCACCTATATCATGCAACAACGCACAAACTACCGTTTCTTCATCGGCACCGTCTTGCTCTGCTCTGGTTGCAGTTTGTAGGCAATGATCTAATCGGCTAATTTGGTAGGGTGACTCTCCTTCCATCATTTTTAACCAACTAATCACTCGATCAGCCTGTTCCTTAATAGCATCAGCTTCATGAGCGAACACTAAATCATAATCCGCTCGACTAGCGTGCTCCATTGCGGTGAATCGAGCCTTATCAGTCATAGCGAGCGCCCTTATGTTTGTTTAAAGTAATCACTTTATTTGCAATATTATCGAGTTCGAAATACGCATCCTGTAGATGGCGCTTGCCGCTGGGCACAAATGCCTCTCGAGCATGTAGCACTCGATGAGCAGCAACCAGCAACACATGACCGCCTTCGAGCCTAAACTTAATGTGGTTGTCCGAGTCCGTCATGTGACAACAGAGACAGTGATAAGCCTGGTAAAAATCGTTCACGCCTGTTCGCATAGGATCTATTGTTTGCATTAACTGATTAGAAAATCGTACGCTAATAATATTGCCGACAGAATCGCATTTAATAATGGGTTCCACCGCATAAGTTTCGTTATCTTCATCGAATTGTCGAAAGGGCACCGCAAAATCACACAGGGTGGCAAAAAAGTCTGGCCTTTGCTGCCTAATTTTTTCAGCCACGGCCCATGCATCAAGAATAATGGACTGTCCTTTCTCAGCTCCATTTTCCAGCATATGCAGAGCCTGCGCGCTCGGAGGAAAACTGTAACTGGCGAAGTCATTGTGCGGAGGAAGCGCGAGTGCAGTGTGAGCAACATTATAGACTCGAGTTTCTAGACATACGTTATGAATACGATCAAAGAGTACTTCTCTAATAGGACCCAACCGAGAGGCTAATAACTCAAGAGAATTAGATTGGCTCGGCGCGCCTTCGATGATCATCACACCAGTTTGCAAAAATGCGGTAAGAGCGATTAGAGCAGTAGCGTCATCAGATAAGAAGGATGACCAGTCTACATACTCTGGTAGAAATCCTTTTCCCCAAGACATTGTTGGTGCATGCCGTTCTTTTGATAATTCCAAAATATCAGCAAGAACATAGTCACTCTGGTGTCCATCTGGCCATCCAATAGACAACATATCCTCAGTTAGCTCGACCATACTGGGCGTAAGATCACAAGAAACAGTGCTTAGAATGAATAATTTTTCCTCAGTTTGAACGTTACGACACTCGTCACAAAGACAGTTGTCACGTAACCAGAGATTGGGTAACTCGAACCGAGTATTGGTACCAGAAACTATTTGGACATAGCCGTTTTCAAGAACGGCATGTATATGACAAGAAATGTTAGAACTATTTTTTTTAAGCTCGTGTTGAACCCCTAGCACCATCACAAAACCCTCCTTGCAACCACACTAATAAGAATCAAAGAAACCTGAAGTTCCCTACCGAAAAGCCTTTTCGAATCCAAGTAAACCTTCTAAATCACTCATGTCTAAGCTAGAAATTATCGCAAGTGACCAACCGACAATAATTAACAAACTGAGTAATTCGCCATGCAGTGTACTACTCAGTTTTACGGCGCCACATAAACAGAAACGTCTCTTTTTATCGTCTCCACGACATTAATAGTAGCTATTTTGGTGGGATCGATTGACAGTGGATTTTGATCTAGAATAACCATATCAGCCTGCTTGCCGGCCTCTAACGATCCTTTACTCTCCTCTTCAAAATGCTGGTATGCAGGCCAAATAGTCATCGCCTTTAACGCGTCCATCGGACGCAATCGTTGTTCTGCCCCTAAAACAGCCCCGCTACGTGTAGTACGATTAACGGCGCTGTCTAAAATTCGCATGGAGTTAGGAAATGTGACCGGCGCATCAGAATGAATAGAAAATTTAATATCTCTATTAAGTAACCATCCCGTGGGCGATATATTCTGTGCTCTTTCTATCCCAGCTACTGAATCTCTATGCCAATCTCCCCAGTAAAATGTATGCATTGGGTAAAGTGCAGGGAAAATCCCAAGGCGCTCTATGTCATCAATTTGATCTTCACGCAAAAACTGTCCATGGATCATAACGGTCCGCCTGTCTTTCCCTGGAAAGGCCTCAGCGGCTTGCTCCGAAATATCAATGAGCTGGTCAATGGCTGCATCGCCATTGGTGTGGGTCAGCATTTGCCAATCGTTCGCATACGCCATGGAGAACCACTTTAAAGCGTCTGCGTCAGCAAAAGCCGGATAGCCTAAATAGCTTTCATCTTGACCTAAGGGCGGCATTAGGTACGGCTTGGTAAACCAGGCAGTTTTGCCCTGCGGTGAGCCGTCAAAAGTGAGTTTTACACCACCGATCCTGAAGTTATTAACATAAGTATCAGAGTGAAGCGGGCCGTTAAGCATTGTATAGTCAGTCATAGTGGCAACATCGGCATAGGAAACCACGTCGGCTACAAACCTACCGTCAGCGGCAAATTGGACCATAAACGCTAATGTCCTAGGATCAGTCTTTCCGTCTTGAATAGTGGTAAAGCCATTGGACAAATACTGTTTTTCCCCCTCAGACAAATAATCCGTTAAGGCGGAAGATGGAATCATTTTATAGACAAGAGCGAAATGGGCGTTCTCTTCAAGGACTCCATTTGGCTGATTAGTCCCTGTCTCACGTCGAATGATGCCTCCAGCAGGATCAGCTGATTCAGCCGAAATACCAAACATTTCCAGCGCCTTAGTGTTGTAAACACCAATATGGCCTGATTGGTGAGTAATCATAATGGGCATTTCAGTAGATACCGCATCGAGTTCATGCCGGTTAGGGTGCCTAGCCTCCTCCAGCTGAGAATCATCATAGTTAAAACCGATCACTACATTGTACTCTTTAACCATTGCCGAAGTAGCCATGAAGTCTCGCAATGCCTGTTGCAGTGCCGCGATATTCTGAACGGGCCCATCGGGCGGCGGGAGCAAATTTGCAGTCCCCACTTGAACGGCAACAGCTGAAAGATGGCTATGAGCATCAACAAAACCCGGCAGCATAGTTTTACCGTCCAGATTTACCTCACGTGTATTCTCTCCTGACATTGAAAGAATCGCCTTGCTATCGCCCACGGCCAGTATCTTTCCATCTTTAACGGCTATGGCTTCGGCCACTAACTCGTCGTCGTCTAATGTAATAACATTGCCGTTAAAATAAATAGTATCGGCAGTAACTGGGTCCGTTTTTTCTGCACAGCCTGCTGACAGCAGAACCGCCACTAGGCTGGCTACAAAAATACTCCTGAAAAAAACTTTCATATAACACATCTCCCTGTTGCATTAAGTCTTTTCGCTAAATCTAAACGCCTTGTCTTAAATCCTGCTAACGTTTTTTGGCTACTGGCCATCGCGTCTGACACCATGCTGTCACAAAATAAAAGTTGGCGCAATAACTCGAAAGCACCCCTCACTCGTTGCAATATGAATCACTTAGTTGATCTTATAAAGTAGAGCCATCGTAAACCAATGCATTCAAAAGAAAGGGAGTTTGCCTTGACTATAGAATTATCAAAATTAAATAAATATTTTTCAATTGATAAGCTTATATATCACTCTGTTGATCTAAGTCTGTATCAGGTCTCTGCTATTATTGATGGTGAGGAACACTACATTACCGACGGAAAAAAGAGATTTCTTCGCGCGCCCAACATTATCGATTTACAAAAGCTCCTCAAGGACGTAAAAGCAACGAAAACGATGCTGCGGCATACCAGCGCCTATGATGAAATGGTGGGTGGTCCTGAAAAAACATCATCTAACCTACTTGAGGTGCCCTTGGCTGACAATAAGCTTTATTAACGGTGTACTTTTACTCTCAGAACCCTAAACTACGCGTCTAATTATCTCAGCGTGTCAAATAAGTAACTCAAATTCCGCTTCAAGGATTAAGCTTAAAATGATGACTCAAAACTGTACTAAACTTTTCGCAATTTTCGCTATCTTCGCTTCTCTATTTCTCGTCTCCACAGTTGCGGTTACTGAGGAAGGCGAATCCGCAAAGATCGAGAATATTGTTGTTACCGGCCGGCGCAATCAGCAACCCCTAGATCAGTTGATTGGCAATGTCGCTCAGGTAAGTGGTGAAGAGCTCGAGAGAATCGCGCATGCGCATATTAATCAAGTAGCGGCACGTATGCCTGGTGTTTGGTTAAGCAGAGGCAATGGGCAAGAAGTCTTAGCCTCGGTGCGCTCTCCAGTTTTTACCGGCGCTGGAAGCTGTGCGGAAGTTTTAACCACTGAAGATGGGCTGCCTATACGACCGACAGGTATGTGTAACGTCAATCAATTGTTTGAAGTAAATACAGAGCAGGCATCTGGACTGGAGATCTGGCGCGGCCCTGGTACCGTTTTTTATGGCTCTAACGCTATTCATGGTGTTATTAATGTGTTGTCACCCAGCATTGACCAAAATCAGCTCTCACTGCAATTGGGCAGTCATGACTACAGCCGAATTAAAACCGGCTGGCGCGGTGTCCAGGGTGCACAATCGCTACAGATTAGCGCTAATGGGGTATCAGACGGCGGATTTAAAGATGAATCAGGATTTGATCAACAAAAGATATCAGTAAAGCACGGGTGGTCAAATACCAGTATTGAAACGCAGACGCATCTTACTGCCGTCAATTTAAATCAGGAAACCGCTGGTTATATCAAAGGCTTTGAATCTTACAAAGACGACGCTGTTTGGAAAACTAATCCAAATCCAGAGGCTTATCGAGATGCCTCAGCTGTGCGACTCTCGTCTCAAATCAGTGGGCAAGGCACTTGGGGACAACAATCAGGCAATTGGACGATAACGCCTTATGTTAGAAGGAGTTCGATGACGTTTTTACAACATTATCTACCCGGCCAAGCGGAAGAACAAAATGGGCAGAGCAGCGCCGGCCTGCAAACCAGCTATCAGTTGGACTCTGACAATGCGACTATTTGGTTTGGAGCTGACTTAGAATGGGCTGATATGTGGGTGAAGGAATCTCAAGCTAATATCCTCGGTACTGCCGATAACGTTCGATTTCAAGGTCAGCACTATGACTTTGAGGTAAAAAGTCAGCAATACTCAGTATTTTCAAATGCCGAGTGGCAAGTCTCAGACAAGCTATTACTGGAAGCAGGTTTGCGATATGAGTCGCTCACGTATGACTACCAAAACAATATGATCGTTGGAAGTACACGTGATGATGGTACTCTGTGCAAGTCGAGCACAGGTAGCTGTCGTTATTTTCGACCGGCAGACAGGTCAGACCGTACTGATGACTTGAACTATCAGATCGGTACTCATTATGCGTTTACAGACTCTGCCGGCGCCTTTTTAAGGATCTCTAGTGCCTATCGAGCGCCGCAGATTAATGAGCTTTACCGACTTCAGAAAGAGCAAGAAATTGCAGACGTAAGGCCAGAGCAACTGGATAGCATTGAGGCTGGGCTGCGCTACCAAACTGGGCAATGGTTTGCCGAAGTCTCGCTCTACAAGATGGATAAAGACCAGGTGATCGTTAAAGACTCCGATAGCTTTATTGTTAATGATGGAGAAACTACGCATCACGGAGTTGAGTGGCAACTGCGTCAGAAGCTGTCTGATAACTGGCAGCTATCGACTGCCGGATCATGGGCAGTGCACGAGTATTCCTACGCGCGCCTTTATGGCGACGTCAACATCGACGGCAACGACATTGACACTGCACCCCGCTGGCAAGGCAGTGCACATGCGTTATATCAGCCGACTGAGCGTACTAGCGTGGAGATTGAGTGGATTTATTTGGGTAAATACTTTTTGGACCCCCAAAATGCACATCAATACGCTGGGCATAATGTAATAAATGTGAGAGCGCAACAGAACTATACCAACTGGGAGTTGGCTGCCCAGCTAACCAACTTAGCCGATCGGCGTATTGCCGACAGAGCCGATTATGGTTTTGGAAGCTACCGATACTTTGTTGGTGAGGGGCGCGGTGTATCGCTTGAGGTCAAACGTTTCTTCTAAAGCGGCAGGTAAGTAGCCAGTTGGTGTAACCTAGCGAGAGACAGTAAAAATATTAATAAACGTCTACCGCTGGGAGCAACGTGTAATGACTACACCTGAATCTCTTTCTAAAAGAGCTGGGTTACGCTTTTGGGGTTGGGGTTATGCCGATGACCATTTGTCACTTAAGGAAGATCAGTTAGTAGAAGCCATGGTGGCAGTCATGGCGCCGAACAGCACTGAGGTTGCCCACTTTAAAACTTCAGCTTGCTTGCTAGTAAAACCAGGAGCACTTAAAAAGCCAGGGCGATTCAAGATGGCGTTAACATGGGGTAGTAGAGTCTCTACCATAATACGGTCAGGCAGACTAAAGTACTTGTGGTTAACACTTACCGAAACAACTGAGGCCATCCCGGTGAGTAGATGACTAGGCACACCTACTGCAAAACCATCATTGAGACCAAATCTATGAGCCATATCAACAAATTCTTTGGCTTCAACGCCAAAGTGCTCGATGGCACGAGACCAAGAGAAAACTCCGTCGGCTATTTTACAATACCTGACCACCGGATCAATATGGGCATATCCATTATCCATGTATAATGACATTCATTCCGCATTAACTCCATAATCGTAGAAGTTACCTGAGTCGTCTCCAGAGTTTGTTGGCACAGACTCCGCAAAAGATAATGTAAGACTTTCTATGTTGCATAGGCTTTGCATTGCCAACCAGATGTCTTCGAGGTCACTCTCAGCGCGAGCGTATAAACACGAATTCATAATTTCGATACAGCCCGTAAGCTTATCCAAGCTCAACATTAACCACTTCCCTATGTTTAATCGACTATGAGTATACGCAGTTGGAGGCATAACAAGGCTTTATTCAGTAACAAATAGTTTGTATTATTACGAAAATGTGAACCAGTTCTACTAAATGAACTCAGCAGACTAAAACTGAAAAGTAAATAGTGGAAAACAGACTGTAAAGAGTAAAAATATAAGTCGTATAGACCTGCAATGTTAGATGAAAAGGCGCATCATGCATAAATACAAAGGCACGAGGATCGTCTACTTTTGTAAAGCAGGCCAATCCTCAGTATGGAAAAACTGCCCTCTCGGAGCATCCCTTCTCTCATAAGTATGAGCACCAAAGAAATCTCGCTGTGCCTGTAGCAAATTGGCTGGCAATCTAGCAGAGCGGTAGGCGTCGTAATAACTGAGCGCACCACTAAAAGACGGCACGGGGATCCCTCCCTTGACTGCTAAAGCAACTGTTTCGCGCCAGTCTTGTTGAGTACTTTTTAACACTTCAGTGAAAAAAGGCGCCAACATCAGATTTATAATCGCTGGGTCAGAAGTATAAGCTTGACTGATATGGTCTAAAAATTTCGCCCTAATAATACATCCACCGCGCCAAATTCTGGCGATTCCGGCAAGATCTAGATTCCATTGGTACTTTTCTCCAACAGCGGCGATCAGATCAAGACCTTGAGCATAAGAAACGACTTTGGATGCATAAAGCGCATTATGGACCTGCTTAATTAGCGCAGATTTCTGGTTACCCTCCAGTTTAAGCCGCCAGCTATCTGGTCCAACAAGAGACTCAGATGCAATTACTCGCTTATCTAACATTGAAGATAGTGTTCTGGCCTCAACGGAGCCGGCGATAGCTGACAGTGGAATTCCTTGTTCGATAGCAGCCATCGCCGTCCAACGACCCGTACCTTTCTGGCCTGCTCGATCGACAATGACATCTACTAAATCTTGATCTGAAATGGAGTCGTGCTGACGAAAAATATTGGCCGTAATCTCTATTAAATAAGATTCCAAGTCACCATTATTCCAATCTTCAAAAATATCTGCTATTTCGGCATTGGTAAAGCCGGCCGATTTAAAAATATGGTAAGCCTCACAAATAAGCTGCATATCGCCATACTCAATACCATTGTGAACCATTTTGACAAAATGGCCTGAGCCGCCTAAGCCTATGTGTGTAACACAGGGTTGATCGTCAACTTTCGCCGCTATCGCTTCAAAGATTGGCTTAATTAACTGCCAGCTGTCAGGGTCCCCACTTGGCATGATTGACGGGCCTTTTAAGGCGCCCTCCTCGCCCCCAGAGATTCCAGCGCCTATAAAACGCATTCCTTTCTCGGCCAGATACTGCTCTCGCCTAGCCGTGTCGGTATACAACGTATTGCCGCCATCGATAATCAGATCCCCTTTATCCAACAAGGGCAAGAGATGCTCAATAATTTCGTCCACCACCTCGCCTGCAGGAACCATAAGTTGAATTAACCTAGGCTTTTTCAGATGTTGTACTAGCTCTTTTAGAGACTGCGTCGACGTCAGTTTTCTACCCAAGTGCGAGGCAATGAACAGGGCTGTTTTGCTCTGGACGTGGTCATTGACCACTACGGAAAATCCATTAGATTCTATATTTAAGGCAAGATTTTGCCCCATGACACCAAGCCCAATAAAACCAATATCACACGTACTCATTCACTGTCCCTTTTTATCTCTTAAATCCATCGGCGATAGGGCCGCATTCTACAAGATATCAGTAAATGTGCCTATCTCAAACGCTGACTTTAACTCTAACTATGGCATAATCATCGCTTCTAAGATTACATAATTGACTTCGATCCCAGATCTACTTATGACTAACCAGCCAAAACCTGAACACACACCTATGATGCAACAGTATTTGCGCATCAAAGCGGACCATCCCAATGACATAGTCTTCTATAGAATGGGTGACTTCTATGAATTGTTTTTTGATGATGCTAAAAAGGCAAGTCAATTATTAGACATCACGCTAACCGCGCGCGGCAAGGCTAACGGTAACCCAATCCCCATGTGCGGAGTGCCCCATCATGCCGCTGAAGGGTATCTGGCTAAGTTAGTAAAGCAAGGCCTCTCAGTCGCTATTTGTGAGCAAGTTGGAGATCCAGAGACAAGTAAAGGACCGGTGGAACGACAAGTCATGAGGGTCCTCACTCCTGGCACATTAACTGATGAAGCGCTACTTGATGATCGCAGTGACAGTCTTCTCGCTGCTATTAATAGCGTCGGTGACGAATTCGGTATTGCTACCCTTGATATGAGCAGCGGCCAATTTCAAGTGATGGAAGTGGGTAGTAAAGAAGAACTGCATAGTGAACTTCAACGCATAAATCCGGTTGAGCTATTAATTGCCGAAGATTTGAGCGGTTTAGACTTCTTAGAAAAACGTATCGGTGTGCGCCGACGTGGCCCGTGGGAATTCGATTTAGATACGGCACAACGGCAGCTTAACAAACATTTTGCAACACATGATCTCACCGGTTTCGGCTGCGGTCATCTCACCCTAGCAATAGGTGCTGCCGGCTGCCTATTTCAATATGCACGAGATACACAACGTAGTAATCTCCCCCATATACGAGCCATTACAGCAGAAAATCGTGACCATGCCGTAATACTGGATCCGTCGAGTAGACGAAACCTTGAGCTTGATACTAATTTATCGGGCGGGTCTGAAAATACCTTGCTTGAAGTTTTAGATACAACAGCAACTACTATGGCTAGTCGACTTCTTCGCCGCTGGTTGAATCGGCCACTGCAGGATATAAATACATTAAAAAACAGACAACATAGTATTGCCGAACTTCAAGCTAATTTTTTGCATGAGAACTTGCATGAGTCTCTGAAGCATGTGGGTGATATGGAGCGTATTCTCACCCGAGTAGCTCTGCGCTCAGCAAGACCCCGAGATTTAACACGATTGCATTCGTCGCTAGCCACACTACCGGAGATTGCCTCAGCACTAAGCTCTTGCAAATTAGAGCATCTAACCAACCTTGCCAAGTTAGCCAGACCATTACCCCATCTCGTTGATCTACTTAGTACTTCTATTAAAGAAAACCCCCCAATGGTGATTCGTGATGGCGGTGTCATTGCCGATGGATATGATGAGGAGCTCGACGAGCTTCGTGCACTGAACACCAATGCCGGTGAGTTTTTATTGGCGATGGAGGAAAGAGAGAAGATTGCGACCGGAATATCCACCCTCAAAGTCGGTTACAACCGTGTTCATGGTTACTATATCGAAATTTCTCGCGGGCAGAGCGATAACGCACCGGTAGAATATATTCGCCGTCAAACGCTCAAAAATGCGGAGCGTTTTATCACTCCAGAGTTAAAAACCTTTGAAGATAAGGCGTTAAGTGCCAAGAGCCGATCCTTAGCGCGTGAAAAGTACCTCTATGAACAACTACTTGAAACACTTAATAAAGACTTATCCATCCTCCAGAAATGTGCGGCAGCCATCGCTGAAATTGATGTTTTAACCACACTTGCAGAGCGAGCCTACAGCCTTAATTTTTGCCAGCCAACGCTGACGTGTGAACCTGGCATGGATATTCAAGGTGGTCGGCATCCTGTAGTAGAGCAAGTTTCTAGTGATCCCTTTGTCGCCAACCATCTTGTTATGAACAACGATCGAAAAATGCTTATTATTACTGGGCCCAACATGGGTGGTAAGTCGACTTATATGCGTCAAGCGGCCCTTATCGTTCTGCTGGCTCAAATAGGCAGTTTTGTACCGGCGACCTCGGCCATTATTGGTTTAACTGACCGACTATATACTCGTATAGGATCGTCTGATGACCTCGCTGGTGGACGATCTACCTTTATGGTGGAGATGACGGAAACCGCTAAC
>Ga0206130_10006364_pt1 | contig 13528 bp, 10 predicted proteins | sample Helgoland_Spring_9_FD_148637 | JGI IMG/M metagenome (GOLD analysis project Ga0206130, IMG submission 148637) | Pelagic subsurface seawater microbial communities from Kabeltonne, Helgoland, North Sea - Helgoland_Spring_Bloom_20160512_1 | ecosystem: Environmental > Aquatic > Marine > Epipelagic ... | reverse complement strand
TAAACATGTTATCAATTTCTCTAGGGGAGAATTATGAAAACTAAAAATATTTGGAAAATTAACACTATTGCAGCTGCAATAATTGCTGGTGGTGTTGTATTACCAGCGGCGGCTGAGACTACTGCCACCTTGGAAGAGGTTGTAGTTGTAGGTTCTCGTGGAGCGCCACGGTCTGTTGGTGATTCACCAGTCCCAGTTGACGTTATCAGTGCCGATGAGCTCGGAAGAGCTGGTAGTAACGATCTGATGATGCAGCTTCAAAGCGCTGTTCCTTCATTAAACGTTCACTTACAGCCGATTAGTGATGCGGCGAGCATGATCCGTCCAGCTAACCTTCGTGGTCTGTCTTCTGACAGTACATTGATCATGGTTAACGGCAAGCGTCGTCACCGTGCATCAGTTATCGCCTTCCAAGGCGGCGGTGTAAACGATGGTTCACAGGGTCCAGATATCTCTGTAATACCGAGTATCGCTCTAAAATCAGTAGAAGTTCTTCGTGATGGTGCTGCGGCACAGTACGGTTCTGATGCTGTTGCTGGCGTAATCAACTTCGTATTGAACGACTCTGCCGAAGGCGGAAGCTTGAAAGTTAAGCAAGGTCAATTCAGTGAAGGTGATGGCGACACGACTGTAGTCATGGGTAACTTTGGCATGCCTCTTACCGATGCAGGCTTTATGAACATTAGCTTCCAGATGAAAGAAAATGAAGCTACTTCGCGCAGCGTTCAGCGTCCAGATGCTCAGTCACTGATTGACGCAGGTAACAACTCAGTGACTCGCCCAGCTCAAATTTGGGGTGCGCCAATCATTGATGATGACGTTACTTTCTTCTTCAACTCAGGCTTGGATCTGGGTAATGGCGGAGAAGCCTATATGTTTGGTAACTACTCTGAGCGAGATATCGATGGTGGATTCTACTACCGTAACCCTGATGGCCGTGGCGGCGTTTTCACCAAAGGTGATGGAACTCGTCTAATAGCTGATGTTACTGGCGACATGTCTGGTAACTGTCCTACAGCTCTTGACCCATCTGATTACGCTGGTCGTGATGCAGTTATTGCAGATCCAAATTGCTACATCCTTAACCAAGCTGCACCTGGTGGTTATACTCCACGATTTGTGGGCAATATCACTGACTCATCTTTCACGATGGGTAGAAGCGGAGAGCTTGCAGCTGGACCATTGGCTGGAACTTCTTTTGATATCAGCGGATCGGTTGGTCGTAACGAAGCGTCTTTTGGATTGAACAACACGTTCAACCCGTCCATGGGTCCTGACTCACCACGTAACTTCGAAACTGGTAGCTACATTCAGTTAGCTAAGACCTTTAACGTTGATATGTCTAAAGAATATGGTTCTACTAGCGTTGCTTACGGTTATGAGTGGAGAGAGACTACTTTCTCCGTTATTTCAGGAGAAGAATCTTCTTGGGTAGCAGGCCCTTATGCAATTCAAGGATTCAACGTAGGCTCTCACGGTTTTGCCGGTTTCTCACCAGATTCTGCCGGTGCGTTCTCACGTCGTAACTATGCGGTCTATGGTGACGTTTCAAACCAAGTATCTGACGATTTGTTAGTTCAAGGTGCCATTCGTTACGAAGACTACAGTAGCGGCCTTGATACAACGAACTATAAGTTAGCGTTCAACTACCAGTTGACTGATGATCTTGCTCTTCGTGGATCGCACAGTACAGGTTTCCGTGCACCTACTCAGGGTCAGGCCAACGTTGTAAACACTCAGACTACTCTTGTTGATGGTCAGTTAACCCAGGCTCAAACTCTTCCAGGGTTCAAGCTAGGAGCTGAGCAGCTTCAACCAGAAGAATCTACGAGCTTTGCATTTGGTATCGTAGCCACTTTAGGTGAAGTAGAACTAACAGCTGACTGGTTCAACATTGAAGTCGATGATCGTATCGGACTAACTAGTAACGCAGCTCCAACTGATGCACAGCGTGCCGCGATGACTGCTGCTGGCATTCCTAATGCTGAGCTAATTGGTGAAGTGAACTACTTTACTAACGACTTCAACACTGAGACCTCAGGATTAGACATTGTTGCTACTTACAGTGCTGACCTGATGGGTGGAAGTACTGACTTTAGTGCGGCTTATAACTACACTGATACCGAAGTGTCAGACCAAGGTAATGTGACTAGTGATAGCAAAGTGAAGCGTTTGGAAGAAGGTCTTCCTAACCATCGCGCAACTTTCACCATGGACCAACAGTGGGAAAATGTTAGTGCATTTGTAAGAGCCAACTATTTTGGCGAGTATTACGCAGTGCATGCTGACTGGTTTGGTACTAATGCTGATTCAGCAATGACAGTTGATGTAGAAGTTACTTATGACATAAGCGATAACTTCAACGTTTCTGTTGGTGCTCAGAATATCTTCGATCAAGAAGCAGAGAAGATTGATGGTTCAGCAGGTGCAGTTGCAGAAGGTGTCCCGGGTAATGTTCTTGGCGCTATCTACTATGAGACTTCGCCAATGGGTATTGAAGGTGCTTTCTGGTACGTTAGTGCTGGCTACAACTTCTAAAACTCAGTTAATGAGTTCATAGAAAATTAAGTTTGATATGTATTCAGACTTAACCGCTACAAGAAAAAGGGATGCCAACTGGCATCCCTTTTTTTATGCCCAACTTTAATATAGCTCTCCATCTCAGCTCTTAGATCTTAGATCTTGCAGCAATGATGTCTAACTGCTTTTGAAAGGCAAAACTCAATGAGAATATACTAACTACACTAGCTATCACTATGAGCTTCTGAATTGTAGCCTGCCTGACCATTTCATCTAAACTGTCAAAAGGATTTCCAGCTAATAACTGGTAACCAACATAGGCAACAACACAGAGCAAGTATCCAGCTGTGACCCAAGCGAAGCGGTTATCTACTTCGCTTCGTAGTAAAACGATCAAATACAGCAACGCAGCGGGCACTAATAATCTAAATGCGTTGACAGCAAAAAACACATGTAAATCAAGGTAGAGGTCATAGGGCGTCAAACCAACACCCGCAAAAAAAACAGTTCCTACAAAAAAGAACAAAGAACCGACAAACGAAAGCCGTGTATTAATATGGTCATCGCGAAATAAAGCACGTATATAAAGAAAAGCTACTCCCACCGCCGAGAAAAAAAACATCGACATATTGAAGAAAAATCCTGAAATAAAATTCACCTCGTCTGAATGTGAATGATATCCCCCAAGATCACTTAAAAAATTGTGAGTAAAAGAATAGCCTGCCTGAGCTGGGTTATGTATGTTACCTCCAGGATAAAAATACATTCCCAGACAAACTGAGAGTATAAAAAACACTGAGACAAAGCGTAAAACTCGCACTGGCCAAAAATTATTCATCAAGTTAACTCCTAGTTACAAGCTGTTTAGACTAACAGAGGGTTGTAGATTATTCAGCAAAGATACAAACCTGACTTGCTTTTTTCGCGTAAATGATAATAATAACCGTTCTCATATAGATGTGCTCCAAAAAGGACTCTTTCATGCAACGTTCTACCTCGTTATTTCATACCATTATTACCACAATAGTTGTTAGCCTAGTAGGTATTGCGCCAATAGAGTCAATAATTGCAGATGAAGTAAACATTTATTCGGCTCGGCAAGAGTCATTGATAAAACCTCTTTTAGACCGGTTTACTCAGAAGACTGGCATCAACGTAAATATGGTTACAAGTAAAGGTGACGCCCTACTTACAAGATTAAGAAGCGAAGGAATGAACTCTCCAGCAGATTTACTATTAACCGTTGATGCCGGGCGACTTTATCGAGCCCAAGAAACTGGGGTACTTCAAGCAGTCGAATCTTTTGATCTGAATAATAAAATTCCGATTCATCTTCGTAGCTTAGATGGTCAGTGGTACGGACTGAGCGTTCGTGCAAGGGTTTTGGTTTATGCCAAAGATCGAGTACAACCTAGTGAACTTAGTAGCTACGAGGCACTTTCAGAACCAACTTGGAAAGGCAGAGTTTGTATTCGTTCGTCCAGTAATATTTACAATCAATCACTGGTAGCCGGCATGATCGCCACTCAAGGGATGGCAGATACTGAGACTTGGCTTGCGGGATTAGTGAGTAACTTCGCCCGCCCGCCAGCGGGTGGGGATAGAGATCAAATCAAAGCCGTTGCTGCCGGACAATGTGATGTGGCAATCGTCAATAGCTACTATCTGGGAGCAATGATCTCATCCAGTGACAAAACTCAACAAGATGCGGCAAGTAAGGTAGCTCTATTCTGGCCCAATCAAAAAGGTCGCGGTACTCATATCAATATCTCTGGTATCGGGGTCACCCGAGCCGCAAAGAATATCGAGTCAGCGAAACAGCTTATCAGTTTCTTGGCATCTGATGAGAGTCAACAATGGTACGCGGATCGCAACAATGAGTTTCCGGTACGAGATGCTGTACAAGTCAGTAGTACTCTGGAATCGTGGGGTTCATTTAAGGCAGACACCATTAACGTCACTGAATTAGGACGTAACAATGCTGAGGCTATTAAAGCCATGGATCGTGCGGGTTGGAAATAAACTCCCGAATGCCATCCTTGAACTCCACTGGACAGCCTACAGGTCACGGTTGGCGCACAAGTTTATTAATTGTCACAGCAATTATTGCATTGCCGATGTTAGTTATATTTGCCAGCCTGTTACTACCGTTTTCAACCGCCTGGCAACACCTTTTCGAAACCGTGCTAACGGACTATGTAACAAATTCTCTGATTCTAATGATTGGTGTTGGCGTTGGCACTTTACTGCTAGGCGTAAGTGCCGCTTGGCTCACGGGAATGTGTGATTTTCCAGGGCGTAAGATTCTCTCATGGGCTTTTTTACTACCCATGGCTATGCCAGCCTACATTATTGCTTACACTTACACAGGGATATTAGACTTCTCTGGGCCCATTCAGAGTCTTCTGAGGGGAATCTTTGATTGGCAGTATGGAGACTACTATTTTCCTCAAGTAAGGTCTCTCAGCGGCGCTATTTGCATGCTTTCATTAGTACTTTATCCTTACGTCTACATGCTAGTCAGAGTCGCCTTTATTGAACAGTCAACCGCAGTTCTCGAGGCCAGTCGTAATCTAGGAAAGAGACCTTGGGAAACTCTCTTTCAAGTAGCTATCCCAATGGCCCGCCCAGCCATTGTCGCTGGGGTTAGCCTGGCGCTGATGGAAACCCTCGCCGACTATGGAACAGTCGCTTATTTCGGTGTTAATGCCTTTACCACAGGCATTTTTAGAACTTGGTATGGCCTCGGAGATCTGACTACCGCCGCTCAATTATGTGCATTCTTAATGTTATTTGTATTTGCTCTTATTCTGGCGGAGCGATGGTCTCGGCAACGACTTCGATTCCATCATGATTCCGCACAAAAAAAAATGGCTCGTATGCAACTTAAGGGTTGGCGCGCAACACTGGCGTTATCGATTGGGATTCTAATTGTTTCTCTCGGGTTCATTATCCCTGCAGGGCAGTTGGCTCTTTGGGCAGCAACCCGTTTGCAGGAAAACTTCAACGGAGACTTTTTAAGCCTACTCTTTAATAGTTTTGCTCTCGCATCGCTGGCATCTCTTTGTTGCTTAATAATCGCAATATTTTTAGCCTACACAAAAAGAGTCTTCAATTCACGATTGGAGCTTGGCGCTGTAGGAGTTGCCAGCCTTGGATATGCAGTTCCGGGTACGGTCATTGCGGTTGGTGTGCTAATCCCAATCGCTTGGCTCGATAATCAAATCGATTTTCTCAGTAAAGCATGGTTTAACTACCCCACCGGGCTTTTGTTAAGCAGCACCATAGGAATCCTAGTGTTTGCCTATGTCATTAGATTCTTGTCTGTTGCTCTCAATACCGTAGATTCTGGGTTGACCGCCATCAAGCCCAGTATCGACGAGTCAGCTCGTTCTTTGGGCGCAACACCCGCCAGGGTCCTCAGCCGTGTCCATTTGCCGATACTGCGAACTAGCCTGCTTACCGCGCTTTTATTAGTCTTCGTAGAGGTGTTAAAAGAACTACCGACCACGCTAATCTTGAGACCATTCAATTTTAATACGCTGGCGGTTCGAACTTATGAGCTCGCCTCTGATGAGCGCTTAATTGATGCAGCACTTCCCGCGCTCGCAATTGTTATAATTGGACTGTTGCCGGTACTACTAATCACTAAAAGTATTCTTAATGAGCGCTCGACCAATGAATAACCAATTAATCTTAGATCAAGTAACCGTCAAGTATGGAGCCATGGCCGCGGTTTCTGATGCTACTTTTTCTTTAGCAGAGGGTGAAATTGGCTGTCTACTAGGACCCTCTGGATGCGGTAAAACTACCTTGCTAAGAGCCATTGCCGGGTTCGAGCCTGTGTCGACAGGTAGTATCAGTCTGCATGGAGAATTTATCAGCACACCAAAACACACCAAAGCTCCGGAAGATAGAGCTGTGGGTATGGTATTTCAAGATTTTGCTCTCTTCCCGCACCTAAATGTTAATAAGAACATTGGTTTTGGCCTCAACAATCTTTCAGGTAAAGAAAAAAACCTACGTATTACTGAAATGTTGGAGCTTGTTGGTCTAGCAAGTGTCGCAGAACGCTTCCCTCATGAGTTATCCGGCGGACAACGACAGCGAATTGCTCTGGCAAGAGCATTAGCTCCAAATCCACAAATTTTGTTGCTCGATGAGCCGTTTTCTAACCTAGATGCGGAACTTCGAACTCAGTTAGCGGCTGAAGTGAGATCGCTGTTAAAGAAAAACAAGGTCACTGCGCTCATGGTCACCCATGACCAAGATGAGGCCTTCGCTATGGCGGATAAGATTGCACTGCTCAATGCTGGGAATGTTGTGCAAGTAGATACCCCATATAAGTTGTACCACAAACCAGGCAGTCTATTTGCAGCGGACTTTATTGGAAAAGGTGCCGTTATCAACGTGGGTATTGATGCAGCAGGCTTATTGGGAAATAACCTGGGTAGCCTGTCTCTTAACACGCTCCCTGAAGACTTCGGCAACACCGTTAAATTACTAGTACGACCTGATGATATTGCATATGACGATACGTCCGATACGAAGCTAGAAATTGTTTCTAAATCTTTCCTCGGACCTAACTACCTTTATGAATTAGCTCTGAACGATGGTCAACTTGTACCCTGCTTAACTCACAGTCACGTTGATATTGCAGTTGGTGATGAACTTCCCGTGCAATTTGATCTGCGGCACGTCGTCATTTTCAACTCTGACTAACTATTTTTGTTGGCATTTCTGGTCTCTTTTGCGCTTCTTTAAAGCGGCTAGCTGCCATTCTGGCAACTTTACTCGAGTATCATAATCAGCGTCTTCGTCATACTCAGACATATCCTCTGACACTACTCTATTGAGCTTGCTCAAGGCCGACCTAAACCATCCCTTTGAAGTTGTTTTATCTGACATAAATGTGAAAGCCTCCAGCGAGCTGAATAATCTTTGTTCTCAGGAGTGAGGGACGCTAAAGGTGTTGACCAATACCACACCGCCAACAATTAGAAATAAACCAAGAATTGCTGGCCACTTGAGTAAGTCTCCATAAAGGACGTACGACATGATGGCTACTAAGAACACGCCTACTCCACTCCACGTAGCATAAACCACCGACAGGGGTATAACCTTCACCGCGTGTGTTAAAAGATAAAAGGAGGACGCCAAAAGAATGGCTAAAGTAACAGTCGGAATAGGTTTTGAAAAGTTCTGACTCAGCGGGAGCATGAGTGTTCCCGCGACCTCTAAAATAATAGCTCCCATCAAAAATAGATAACTTGTCACGTCTCACATCCTTCAATACGAATAGATTAACTGAATTCAAGCCTAACGCACCAATTACTAATCAAGCAAGCAATAAAGAAGCAGCCAGATTTTAAGAAATAAGGTTTCTTGCTTGATTGCCTACAAAGTTATTTCATAACCTAGGATAAACGACCAGTTACTCTCCATTTGCAAACCTCGCTATTTTTACCCATTTACTTATCACTCTGTTGGTACTCTGAAAATTAACATATAGTCTACTATGCAAGCTCTAAATGCATATCTTTAAGGTGGCACCATAACAGTGGCTACCAGATTTGATAGATTTTTTAGCGCAAAAATACGTTCGCAATCAGACTTTAAAATGTTACCTTATCGGAAGACTGTGTTTAAGCAGTACATCAATAAATCACCCTAACGACTCCGTGTACATTTTGTAGAGCTTTTCCTATGGTAAACAAACTATCTCATTTAATGGGCATCCTCATTACTGTCCCTGCCCTACTAGGTTGCCAGCCTTCTTTTAATCCAAGTCCGACAGACTTAAATACCACACCAAAGAAGTCCTTTAGTACCGCGGCTGTTGCGATATCTGACAGCTATGGTGCAGAAATTGCTGAAAATATTCTTAACTCAGGAGGCAATGCGGTTGATGCAGCTGTAGCTGCTGGCTTTGCTCTGGCAGTCACATTTATTGATGCAGGGAACATTGGTGGCGGTGGCTTCATGACTATCAAGATAGATCAGGAAGTTGCATTTCTTGATTATCGCGAAAAAGCGCCACTAACCGCTCACAAGAATATGTATCTTAATGATCAAGGCGATGTTATCGACAATATAACCTTGATCGGGGGCCAAGCAGCCGGAGTACCCGGAACGGTGGCAGGCTTTTGGGAAGCTCACCAAAGATTTGGTCAGTTGCCATGGAAGGACCTCGTTCAACCAGCCATAGAGCTGGCTGACAAAGGTTTTATGCCTGCGCCAATACTTGTGGAAAGTATTCTTAGTATGGAGCAGCGTTTTGAGGGTAGAACAAACTTCAATGACTACTTTAACTCCATCAGTTCTGATAGCTTATTTAGGCAACCAGAGCTTGCTAACACACTTCGGCGTATAGCTGAATTCGGTGCTGATGATTTTTATCGTGGAGAAACTGCTGCGCTTATTGTCCAGCAAATGGAAAAGAGCAACGGTCTTATTTCTTTAGAAGATTTGGACGCATATGCCGCCGTATGGCGTGCCCCCGTGCGAGCTGGGTGGCGTGATTATGAAATCATATCTGCCCCGCCTCCCAGCTCCGGAGGCTTTGCAATCGTTCAGTTGTTGAAGATGAAGGATTATCTCTCCGAGCTCTTTGAGGGTGTTGAGCACAACTCAGCTCAATATATTCATCTTGTCGCTGAGATGGAAAAGAGAGTATTTGCAGATCGTGCTGAATATCTTGGTGATCCTGATTTTTTTGATATTGATATTGATGCTCTGATTGATGATGATTATTTAGCTAGGAGAGCCGCAGAGGTAAACCCAAAAGCCATCTCGGTCTTAGATAGTGTTAACCCAGGATTAGAATCGCCCAATACAACCCATTACTCGATTGTTGATCAATGGGGCAATGCTGTTTCTAACACCTATACTATTAATTGGGATTATGGCAGTGGCGTGGTGGTCGGTGGTGCAGGTTTTTTACTCAATAATGAAATGGATGACTTTAGTGCCAAACCCGGAACACCAAATATTTACGGTGTAGTGGGCAGCGTAGCTAATGAAATTCAGCCAGGAAAACGCATGCTGTCATCAATGTCTCCAACTATCGTTCTGAAGGGTGGAGAGGTTGAGATGGTTCTTGGTACCCCTGGCGGTTCAACTATTTTTACCACTGTGTTTCAGGTGATTACCAACATCGTAGATTTTGGCATGTCTGTTGAAGAAGCAATTGGCATTGCTCGGTTTCATCATCAGTTAGTGCCACCAGATCTCATCACATACAGCGGGTTCACCATTGGCCAGTATCTTCCAAAAGCGACTGTTGCAGGTCTTTTAGAGAGGGGATATCGGTCGGAACCTCACTCATTTGAGTATGGGGATGTTCAAATAATTATGAGAAGTGGTGACTCTTGGATCGCAGCCTCAGATCCGCGCGATAGAGGACAGTCTCGAGTTTTTGAAGTAACAACAAAAACCCGAGACCGTTAGCAGTGTGGCAACCTTTTACAAGGTTAGTTGAACCCTCACTCCTATGTTTCGCCCTGGCAGAGGCACTTCTTTCTTGACGAATGAAGAGTGGTTTCTAGCTACTTCATCAAGTAGATTCTTTGCAAAGAAAGAAAGTCTCGCTGTTCGTTGTCCACCGATATCAAATGTTTTTACTGCGTTGAAATCCAACATTGTAAAAGCACTGGTAACAGTTTCATTGGTACCAATATCTGTCTGAGATTCGACGTCCTTTAAATCAAGATTTAGCTCAAAATCATTTGCGGCATAAGAAATCCCATAAATGTTGCGATCAGGAGTCATGCGTGGAATGTTGCTCTCATCTCGAAAATCTCCAGTGACTGAATCACGGCCAAATGTCAGAGTAAGGTCACCATTACCCAACTCAAAAACGGTACCCAGTTCAAATTCATAGCCAATGAAGTCAGCATCCTGCTGCAGATAATTCGCTAGGATTAAACCACCATGATCATGTTCTTCTTCATGGTCTTCATGCTCTTCTTCAGTTTCGTCCTCAAGGTAAATGTAATTGCTGACATGATTTTGAAATAGAGTGAAAGCGCCAAAAACTCCTGCATATTCATAGCCTAAGGTTATGTCAAAGTTTGTTGCCCGCTCAGCCTCTAAATCAGGGTTACCCACCTCAAACCTTCCAGTAGCCAGATGCGGTCCATTCATGAACAGCTCAACTGCTGAAGGGGCTCGTTGAACAATACCGCTGGTGACATTTAGCTCAAACTTGTCATTGATCTCTTTGCCCAAGCTTACCGCAAGACTTGTACTATTGAAGTCCTTTGTAAAAGCGGTTGGTTCTTCATCATCGTCGTGATCATCGTGATCGTCATGGTCATCATGGTCGTCATGGTCGTCATGGCTAACTGAGCCTTTCCGGCGAGTCCTGTCGTGTCTAATACCAAAGTCTAAATGAAATAAATCAACTTCTTTACTCACGTAGTACCCTAGTGTCATTTCTTCAGAGGCTGTTGGATTCATGAACGCCTCTTCACCCACGATGGCCGTATCTTCCTCTACAAAATTAACTGCAATTTTTTGTAGAATTTCGCTATTTGATAAATCAAAAATAGCACCATACTCACGAGCGTCATTGGAGAACACTGTAGGTCCCTCTTCATGATGCTCTTCTCCCTCATGCTCTTCTCCTTCGTGCTCTTCTTCCGCGTGTTGCTCGGTTAATGAGTAGTCTGTGTCTCGAAGGAAATAGTCGACCTGTTTCAACCAGCTATTATTAACGACATAAGAACCTTCTAAATTGACTACGTCTGAATCGGTCGTTGAGAAGATTCTTTCACCCTCATGCTCATCTCCATGCTCATCTCCATGCTCATCTCCATGCTCATCTCCATGCTCATCTCCATGCTCACCATGAAAAGGGATGCCATAAATACTTTCAACACTATTGACCGACACTCCAAAGTAGCCCCAATCGCCTGTCTTCGATACTCCAAATTTCAAAGCTTTATTTTCAAAATCAGAGTTAGCTAGGAAGCCTTCATCCTCTTCATGGTCATCGTGATCTTCGTCATGATCCTCATCGTGATCCTCTTCATGGAGAATAGCCCCGCTTGGAATATCAAAATTATCAAACTGAGAATTTTTATATCCAAGACTGATATTTAAACCACCGATATTATTTTGATAGGACAAATTATGCCCGTCGCCATCATTAACAGATTGCGCTTCAAGGCCAATCTTTAGTGCCGAGTCAGAAAAATCGTCTCGAGCAATAGTGTTATCAACCACATTGATAATGCCACCGATGGTGCCGTTAGCATAAAGTAGAGATGATGGACCTCTCACGACCTCAATCTGCTGGATGTTATTCAAGTCAACATCATTTACATGGTCAGCGCCAATTCCGGCAACATCCCGCACAACCATGCCATTATTGAGGACTTTTACACGATTTCCAGACATACCACGAATAATTGGCTGGCCAACACCTGAACCGTAATCTGCCGAGGAAACCCCTAGCAAGCCGTCCAAGGACTCCCCTAAACTCTGAGTAGCTGTCGTTTCAATATCCTCGCCAGTTACAACATGAAGTGGATTTTCGATATCACTCAAGGTTTGATCAATTAAAGAAGACGTGATGATCACTTCTTCTATCTCATTTGCAATTGTATTAACACTTAGTAGGGTGCTCGCCATTACGGCAGCACAAATACGCGGGTTCATAGAACCTCCTGAAAAAATTTAAATTTAATGTAATTAGTTGAAATTAAATCTAAAGTTTAGGCGGAGCTCGAGAGAGGTAGTCAGAGAATCGGGAACTTAAAGCCGCAGAGATGTGCGACATGGATAAATGTTCTACAGAAGGCAGAACAGAAAATAAAGCCCTGACCTGAGAAACTAAAGTGCCTTTGAACACATGACAGGTGTCACACTCAACTTGAGCTGACGTTTGGGCTGAAACGGTATGGGTAGCATCGTGAGCTAAATTATTGCCCACAAACAGAACTGCAACCAGAAGTAGCAGCGCAGAGTACTTATTGAGTTTGGAATCTAACACAACTGAAACCCTTAAAAACACCGTTAGGCATATGCAGATCTGAGACTATAGATTATTTTCTGAGAATTTCAAACTTTTATAGCGTGACCGAATAACTTTTTTGACCCAATCAGCGGCAATGTCCCGAAATAAAAGTTTCTGCGCAAGTAAAAATACGTTGTTTGCGCTCTTTATTCATATTTTCAAGGGTTTTGCGCATAAAAGACAATCTTGGATTGTTCTTTAGCACCCCCATGTGCCGGCTAACAAATCGCCAATATAAACCGTCGACAACATTGCACCAGTCACCCTTTTTATAATCGCTCATTTTTATAATATAGTTTGACCCACAAATGTATGGCTTGGTAGCAAATATACCCCCATCAGCGAAGGTACCCATTCCAAAGACATTTGGCGTCATTACCCACTCAGAGGAATCTACGTACATCTCCATGAACCAACGGTAAACATTCTTAGGGTGAACTTCACAAAGGGTCATTAAATTGGATATGACCATCAACCGATTTATGTGGTGGGTATAACCATAGCGGTCGGAGAAGTTAATCGCATCATCCAAGGGTGGAATCCCTGTCTCACCAGAATACCAGCTTGGATTCAATGCATTCGAAAAGTTAAAGAAGTTGCTCTGTAATTGTGTCTCGCCATGATGTTGGTAGACCCCTCGAATAAACTCCCGCCAGCCAACGATTTGCCGCAAAAACCCTTCAACCGAGTTAAGGGGAACGTCATTTTTCTCAGTGTATGCCAGCACCTTGTCAATAATGTCTCGAGGGGTAATTAACCCCATATTTAAACCAGGGCTAATTGCACTGTGAAACATAAAGGTATCATTCTGCAAAATAGCATCTTCATAAATACCAAAATTTTCAAACTTAACCTGTAAAAAGTAATCGATATTATTGAGGGCATCAGCACGAGTCAGCGGCATCCACACATCATCTATTTGGCCGGGATGGTCAGGGAATGTTTGCTCAATGATGAGTTTTAACGGTTCGACATATTGAGATTTAG
>Ga0206130_10006362_pt1 | contig 13534 bp, 14 predicted proteins | sample Helgoland_Spring_9_FD_148637 | JGI IMG/M metagenome (GOLD analysis project Ga0206130, IMG submission 148637) | Pelagic subsurface seawater microbial communities from Kabeltonne, Helgoland, North Sea - Helgoland_Spring_Bloom_20160512_1 | ecosystem: Environmental > Aquatic > Marine > Epipelagic ... | reverse complement strand
ATCTTTTAATATTAATTCATTTATCTTATCAATAAATAATTTTTGGTGGAATCTTGGAACAAATGGAGATTTTAATATTTGAAGATAACTATCCTTGCCTACACTAAATCTATCTATACTTTCTTCATCTTCTAAATAATTATACTGTTCTAATAATAATTTTAATTTGTTAATAGCTTTCTCTAAATCTTTCTGATCGTAAATATTAGGATAACTTTTATCCATTTTAGGATCAATATATTTCATCATTATATCACTCGATTTTTGTTGTTTTTTTAATTTTTCGATCAATGTATCTTTATCTTTTACAAAAATTAGAACATTAATATTTCTATTATTTGTCTTATTATGTTTTTCTATCATGGTGCATAATTTACCTATATCATAACTATCTATTGATTTATCTTTTTCATAGTATTTTACAGATATAAAATACACATCTTCATTTTCTACCCAACCATCTTCTTCATTTTTTTTATATTTATATTTATTAACAAATGATATATCTGAATAACCACCACTATTACCGCTCTGAATATTTTCACCTAAATAATCTTTGAATTGGCCACCAACCCAACAGTTCTGTTTAAATTCTATAGTATCCCTGTTTAGATTTCCGAATAAATGACATGTGTTATACTCTTCTCTTTCATCAGTTTTATTTATTTTCATAGTTAAATTATCTACTACACCAAACTTAATACATATATCCCATAATCTTTCATAAACAAAACCTCTGTATGATCTATCTTCTATAAGTGTTCCCCCATCGCCGTCTCTTTCAAAATCTATTTTCCTATCATTCGCATCTTTTAATACCTGATCAACGGATTTTACTTTAATATCTTTTTTTATAAACTCTAACACTGTTTTTTGTTTTAATTTTAATACAGATTTAGCGTTACTTAATTTTAATAATCCTTCTTCCACTTTTTTATTAATTTTATAATTATTATATAAATCTTTTATCTTTTGTTCATCTAAATTAGTAGGATTATTAAAATGTTCTGCTATAGCATCCTGAACATTATCTATAGCATTAAGTTTTAATTCTGCTAATTTATCACCTAATTTTTTCTTAACTTCTGCCGTTATTTTATTATTCTTATGTAATTTTATTATTTCTAGTCTTTTCCCATGTTCTTCTTTTCTGGTTAATTTACTAATATTACCATCAAAAAGTTCAGCCAATGCTTCATCAACATTATCAATAGGCTTACTCATATATAATAAATAAACATTTAAAATTGAATTAGATTTATAGTTTTACCAATAATATACTATATTATGGAAAAAGAGTTAGTTAAACTTGATACAGAGATGAATAATGAAACGCGCTAAAGGTAAAAAAAAGAACAATGTAGGAAGTATATACCGAAATGTCTAAAAATTTTGAATGCGGACACATTATTTCTGTTAATTCATCTATAACATCTGATTTAGACCACCTTCAGAATTATTTTGAATCTAAACCACTATTCTATTACGACGAAGAAGACGACAACGGTTTATGGTGATTTACTTATCCAATGATTTACCGATCCAATGATTCACCGATCCTTTATATTCCTTATTTGCATAATCAACCCACGCCTTCACTAAATCTTTCGATTCAAACCAATCACCGTGTGAAGTAAAGTTTGTGTTAAGGTATTTATATTCTACGCGATACATCGTTTTAATTACCTGCTTAGCCATTTATAATAGTTATAACCATTCAACAAATCAAATTTATTTATATATTCGTAAACTTTTTTTATTAGGATCATTGCATACGACCATTTTTACAATAGTTACCCAATTGAATACACCTCTCGCATTTGCCTTCTAAGTGATGAGTATTTGTGTTAATATGTTTTTCTCTAATTACACTGTCTGTATTTAATACAAATTTATTATAGTTCCATCTAACTTTTTCTTTTATGTGAGCAAGTTGGTTGTCTGTAAAATGAGGTTTTAACCATTCACCCGTCTTTGATTGTTGAGCCCAGACTTTAATAAAAAAATATTTATCTTTATCGGGTTTATAACCCATGGTAACTGAACACAAATTAGATGACCATCCTTTAAACGACCCCTTAGTCTGAACGGTTGTTCTATAAACTTTCATATTTTTATAATTAATTAATGTAATTTATGTTTAAATTAGTCTTCATTTATCTTTAACAATTCATGATATGATTGTTTCTTATTCTTATTCATTCTAAATACACTTTTAGGATCAAGTTTCGTAAAATTATGATAACAATCTATAACCTTTTGAGAACGAGTATAAATAATTATTATAATTATTATATTGATAATATATAATGTCATTTGAAGAAAAAATTGAAATAATATCAATAATATCAAATGATTCAAATGATGAAAATGATTCAAATGATTCAAATGATGAAAATGATTCAAATGATGAAAATGATGATACTATTACCATAATACCAACTGATGCTGAAACTAATACTTATAATATTTTTAACGGTGGTATTTTTGATAATTATGATGAAGAAGAAGGAGAAGAAGAAGAAGAAGAAGAAGAAGAAGAAGAAGAAGAAGAAGAAGATAACACTGAATATAAATATGAATTAGCGAAAGCTAAACCTGTTATGCTTAATGTTTTTAAAGAACTATCTAGTGGTGAAATTAAATTAAATAAAATATCCGATGTTTTTTATGAAGATAAAATAAATAGATTAAATTTAGAAATAGATAAGTTACATAGTGACAGTGTACGTTTATGTGATCAAAATAAATCGATCAAAAATTCTAATAAAGAATTAAATGTAAAAATTAAAGCTTTTAATAGAGAAATAAAATTTAATGATAGTAATATTGATTCTATTAAAAGAAAACATGATAACTTAATTCTAAAAAAAGATAATGAAATCAACATTATTAAAAAAGATCATGAACAAAAACTAATTGAAAAAGATAATGAAATTACTTCTATTAAAAAAGAAAAAGATATCGAAATTAAATCTATAAAAAATGACAGCGATAAATCAAATGAAATTAATGATATAAAATTTGAACATCAAAAAGAAATTATAAAAAAAAATAATGAGATAGATATTATAAAAAAAGATAATGATGAAAACAATAAGAATAAAATTGATATGAAAATGATAGATTCTAAATGTGAAGTTTACTATAATTTATTTATACGATTATATGATAAATTAACAATCACTAAAAAAAGATTAGATCTATACCAGACGTATCTAAACCGTATCAATAGCGCGATACAATTGAGTGTTATCACTCTTAGTATGGGAAGTTCATTTGTTCAAGCATTAGCTTCAAAGAATTATGATTTGTTTTTTTCAACTGATTCAGGATATAATGTTACTGAATACACTAATTATGAAACAGATATAGAAGAATCTACCTATAGTTCCATAGTTGATATTATTACACTCTCAGTTAGCACCTATTCGGCATTAGTGATAGCAGCGGAACGCCATTTTTCATTTCAACAAAGAGAAACAAATGTTGAGAAGTTAAAAGAATCATATGCTGAACCAATCAATCGTATTAGAACTAATTTAGAATTAATTAGACCGTGGAGATATAAAAGTTATTATATGAAAACAAATAAAGATATAGATAAAGATAAAGATGAAAATGCTAGTCCTTGTAAAAATTTAACATTTGATGAAGATAGGAAAAAAAAATGGATCGCTATGGTCGATAAATTAGACAGCGAATACGCACATATAGCGGATGTCAAAAAAGAATTAGACACATCATTAGATAAATTAATTAGTATTAAGACAATTAAAAGTTATCAGAAAGATGTTCCTAGAAAGATAAGAGATATTAAAGAAGAAAATATAAATGATATGGAAAACCATTCCAATAATAATAATTTTATGTATAATTGGTGGTTTAATTGTTTCTTAAAATGTTGGACGTGTAAATGTAGACAGGTAAATCACGCATATGATGAAGAAGATTTAAACCATATAGAAGATAGAGAAGAAATAAAAGAATACAATAAAATACATAAAGAAGAATTGAATAAATTACAAGCGGACGTGTAATATGAATAGAAAGATGTTCATTTAATAATAAATTTGATATAGGTAGTTAGTGTGATTACTTAAAAACATATACTTTAAAGATGGTTTCTAACCGCGAAATGGTCCATTCATCTGACCCGTATCCTGATGAGACGCTTTCTTTTAGAGAACTTCCTACCGCCTCTCCAGTAAATCACCTCTGTTACGGTATCCTGACAGAGTTGATTGCTCCCAGAGTTAGAGAACTCCGGGAAAAGACGCAGATTGAGGAAAGAGAATTCTATGTGAAGAAAATCAACCTCATTAATTTAAAAGAAAGACAGCGCTCTTTTAATATTCCAAAGATAATCAAATTAGGCTCCAATAAACGTGAAATTCTGAATTGGTTTGCTATGAATGAGATACCTCTTATTTATCTGAAAGAGTTGTATGAAATGCAACTTAACGGTCCTCCTAAACTCGAAAAAAATGATTACATCTGCATTAATGAAAAGAAAAATATTTATGGTCGTGTTAGAGAAGTAAGAGATAAGTGGGTTCACTACGATCCTGTTGATCACGATGACCAAAAAGTTCTGTGGACGATGCCTGTTCATCTTAATTATTACCATGTAGCCAGCAAATGTTACCGTAGGAAAGATACACTGATTCGTATGGGAAAAGATTTAGATGAAGATACGGAAGAATTCTTGATACCCGAAGAATTGATATTTAGAAGCAATCCGTATGATATGTTTGATAGGGGGTATGGTAGAGGTATATCTATCTGGAAGTGTAAGAAAGTTGGTCACAACGATAACTGGCAAAAAGAATTTGAAGAGAATAAGAAAAAGATTATGGATGAGATCCATTTTAGACAGAGATTTTGGTTAGAATCAATCTATCTGAGAGATATTAGCATTCAAGCAATGTACGGTTGGTTTGATACAAATTATGATATCATTGGTAAAAAAGAACGACCACCAACGCCTGGTTGGCATGTCACAAGTTCAGATGGATATCACATAGGCAATAATGAATTATGGAGACATGTTGTTTGGATAATCGATGGTTGTGAATAAATTGGTTTAGTAAAGTTATAAATTTGATTTACCGGGTGCGTGTTAAAAATATCAACTTAAAATATAGAAATGAATTCAGCTATGGGTCATACCACAGTGAGAGACCATACCAAGGTATTCTCCGATACAAGAAGTGATGGGTGTATAAAAGAATATTATAATCAACAAAAGGGTTTGAATGATTTAGAAATAGGACAATATACGAAGCATCCTATGGGGCAATGGCAGATGCAAGAAGACAATAGATGGGAACAGTGTAGAAATAAAACTGAATTAACTCTATGGTATAATAAACGTAGAACATGTAAGAAATTTATTATAGATTCTATTAAAGAAGGTGATACAATTGATGGATTAGATGATAGTGGTTATGGTTTTAGTGGTTATGATTTAATGTTTAAGAGGATTGAATAAAGTTTAATTAAATTTGATTTAAAATTAAAATAATCTAAGTATCTTATATACTATGATTATTCCTGTTCGTTGTTTCACATGCGGTAACGTTTTAGCAGATAAATGGATTCCTTACATCACAACTGTTCAAGAAGAAAAAAATAAGTTGGATGATGGTCCAGATGAACCAACTGTAACTTACATCGATCTTAAAGACCCCAAGAAATCTGTTGAAGGTGCTATCTTAGATGAAATGGGTCTTCATAAATATTGCTGTCGTAGAATGATGATTGCTAATACGCATCTTATCAGTTCAATTAGTTAAATAAAATAACTATTGTAATTATATATATATATGGAACTTGATTACTCTAAAATAGATGATGATCCTAGATTTTCACTTTCTAGACCCCAGGAAGGTAGATCCGGTGTAGTTAGAGCCTCTTTAGATGCTCTAAACGACGTAGAATATAGCAAAATGAATCGTATATTAGAACAAGAATATGATAAGAAAAAATTAACTATCTTAGATAAACCGTTAGGTGATGTTTTAGAAGGAACTGTTAATTTTGTAAGTAATAGTTATAATAGTTACGCTGATAAGTTCCTTGAAGCCAAATTTTCAAAATTACTTTTTCAAACAGACAATGAATATTTAAATGGTTTACAAATCCATTTAATTGCGATATCCCTATTTATTAGAGATGATGAAAATGCTATATACTTAGGAATTATTATGATAATTATATCATTTTTATTATGTTTTATAAATATAACTAGAGCGAATGAATTTAGACTTCCTGAAAGTGTTTCAAAACCATAATATGACCACTTATATATTTATGGGTGTATTGGGTATATCGGTGCTACAGTTCTTAGATTCTAAGATTCTAACAGCGATCACAGTATTCACTATAGTCGTAGTTAATCTACCTACGCTGTTAGAATACGCTGATAATGAACCACGTGTTAAATTAGACATTAATAAAGATCAAATAAGCGATGATATGTTCTACAACTCAAAAATAGGTGATTTATTAGAGAGATTAAAACCTTTTAAGAAATACAACAAAATATCATACAAAACGGGCGTTAGGTATATGAGAAAATACTTCAAAACTGTTAAAATTCTAGAATATGATAACTTATACAATAGAAATCAATATTATGAATTAGCGAATGATTATTTAAAAGATGCTATGAATCATTTTCAGAGTATATCGGTGTCAATGCCCGAGAGAAGTTTAAATAACGCTATTAAATTAGGAGATTTTGAGGCAACTAAAAAAACGAATGAATTATCGGGTATCTTAAAAGAATTAAATGAAGAATGTTATTATATCTTATTAAATATAGGCTATGTATTTAATAAAAAATGGTCTGAAAAACCTAATAGTTATACAAGAGAAATTGATTTGAATACTGACAGGGTTGAACCACACTCTATAAATGATGAAGTTAGCTGGCGTTTGTATTAAGTTTATTTTAATTATATTTAATATTCGTTTTATTAATGTCTGAACATTTGTTAATAAATCCTACACAATTATATTTTATCTATTCTCCCAAAGATATAAAATATGAATACTTTGATTTTAATTTTTTACCTAATTATACATCACTTGATACTCATAATATTTACGATGCCGTGAATTGTTTATCTATTAATGATATGAATAATTTAAATTTATTTATATATAAACAATGGTCGCTACTAAAATTACACGATGATCTACCAAATAATAGTAGGAAAAAAAGTATTCTTAAAATATTATACTCGCATACCAAAGTTTTAAGCAAAGGAGATCTAAATGAAAAGCTAAAAGAATTTATTTTAGAAGATAAAGTATTGGGGCTATATATAATTAATCAACTCTTAAAATTTTTATATCCATGTAAAGTATGAAGACTAAACGGAAAGTTAAAGTTAAGAATAAATCTAAGAATAAAACTAAAAAAAGATATCATAAAAAATCTATCTATGAGATCTACAAACAGTTAATATTAAATTATAAGAAAGATTAAAGTAAGTTTAACACTTTGTTAAGTGATATTAGTGAATGTGCTAGGAACGCCGGCTACCTCTTTGTCCATTTCTGTATGAGGTGGTAAACTAATATCTTCTATCATATCTATCATTGGTGCCAAATTCTCATTATTAGATGCCCCCATCCTCCTAAGTTCTGTTAATAGGAACAAAGACTTAAATGCTGTTTCTTTCCATTTTTCTAATTCGGTTTTTACAGGTTTATAATCTTTGATGTCGTTGATTATAATTAAAGGTATTTCATCTACACCGAAAGCATTTTGAAATACATCATAGAGTTCCTCTATTTTTCCTTCGTTGAAAATAGTTTGTCTAATAGGAGTTGGTAAATATTCATTCAACTCACTGGGAGGAGTAATAAACGCGGTCATAGGAATTGTAATAAATTTATGTCTTTTACTGAAACGGAGGGTTGTATCCGCGTAACCCGATAATGTGGCAAGATAACGATATTGAGATTCTTCAGTTCTCGTATCTAAATCACTACTCCAAAAGATAAGCATGATATGTTCTGTAGGATTGTGAACTTGAAAATTGATTAGTTTAGATTTTTCTTGCTCGAGTCTACTATTTTCAGATTGTGCGCTCTGTCTTCTTACTACTTCTTGATGTCGTTGATCTGCTAATCCAGGACATGTAGCTCGATTATGACCTTCTTGTCTACAATGACCACATCTATTGCGACGTCTTGTTATACCGGTCACGGGCAAGCACTGATCTGTCATTTTTAAAGAGTCTCTGATTAGTTTTATTACTAATTCTTAAAATTAACTAAATCAAATTTCTAACTTATTGCGAATGTACTCGTAATTTAAGGTGCTATTGATACGATAAACATTAAGAGTGACACTTATATTCTTTTTATTTTTTAATGAAACAGAAATTTCATTCTTACATTTATCATAATGTTCTTCTATGACTTCTTTAAAACACGTAAAATTTTCTGGGATATCAAAAATATTCTTAATAATTAATGTCTTATATTTTTCATATTCAACCACTTTCGCATAATTTAGGTGTGTGGACGATGTTTTACCCGAGAACCCTGGTTCGTGGTCTAACGGATTATTATCTAATAACGATTGAATAGATATTAGAACGCTACTAACATCCATGATCGTTGTCCAACCCGGCCCAGACCATGTCCCTAAGATTGACAAACATACTTTACCTAAATAATTATCTTTGTACCCCCCCGTATATAGATTAGGGTGAATTCTGTTGGAACCTCTCGACACATACCCAACCTTAGGCGGTGAATAAGGATAATCATTAGGAAACTTAATCGTAAAAAATAAAACCCCGTCACTGTAAACACTGTCTTTAGGACCAATAATCATCGCTACAGCTTCTTGGATATTTTCTTCATCAAATTCAATATGGATGCCCATATCTTGTAAATTCATTGTTTGAATAACTTTCATATCTTTTTGCATGATCCGTTTAACAGCATTTTTAGACATATCGTTTACATATATTAATTATCAAAATGCTTAAGTCAAAATCAATAATTTAGGATATCCATTTAAAAATCTAGACATTTTAATTTTATAGAATATTATCATTTTATACTCGCTATAACGCCTGCTATAACTATAAGTTCGCCTTAAATTCAACATATAAATTTGATTTAAAAATAAAATATCTAAGTATCCTATTATGGATTTGTGGATTTGGTTGAATCAATTTAAAACAACCGATTCAAAATTAGCAAATCTTACATCTATAGACGGTGGTAAATGGAATATACCATCTAACGAAACTAAAAATTTTTACAAAGAACTGCGTAAAGCACGGACAGCAGGTGAAATATTACCGCCTTTTGCTGAGAAGCTAGATAAAGAACATCCCTTAGTCTTTGATATAGATATAAAATATATCGAAAAACATGTAGAAAGAAAATATACCATTTCAACTCTTAAAAATTTATGTGAATTACTGTGGTTACATGTAAAAGATGTAATCACAGTAGATAAAGAAGATAATTACAACGATGTATACGTTATGACTAAAACTACACCCTATCCATGTAGTAAAGGTAACTATAAATCTAAAGATGGTATTCATATCGTTTTTCCAAAAATAATCTTACAACGCGAAGTTTACAAAATACTATGTGACCGTATTAGTAGTGATTCTGTTAAACTCTATGATGTTTTCAAGCAGAATGATATATCACCTCCCTCAAATTTAGACGGGACACTGTTTGACGGTAAATTTACACGATGGATGCCCTACTTATGTCATAAGAAGGGAGAGGTACCATATTTACTAGAAGAAGTATTCCTAATGTGTAATAATGTCGCCAAAAGAAAGGATACCGAATTAGTAACAGGTGAATTATCGCTGTATACCGACGAAGTATTAATGATGGAGATCAGTATGATCCGCCAAGGTATCAAAGAAAATGTATCATACACTGAAGTGATAGAAAATCAACTTAAAAGCAAAACAGGTAAAAAAAGTAGTATGGTAAACAACGCAGATGAAGATATTTATAAATCATTCTACGTTGATAACAACAATGTAATTAATCCATTTAAAATAGTTGAAGAAGAAGAACTTAAACTAATTACTAATCTATGTGAGTGTTTAAACGTTGAACGTGCTTGCGAATATGGAAAATGGTTGGACGTGGGATTAGCACTCCATAACACCAATTCAGATCTGTTATTACCTGTTTGGGAAAAATTCAGTAAGAAGTATTCAAAATATAGAGATGGGTCTTCTAAGCGTGATTGTGCTAAGAAATGGCACTCATTTAATACCAGTTCTACAGGTAACCCACTTACGGTTGGCTCTATTCGGTATTGGGCTGATAAAGATGATTCAGATAAATTTAACAAAGTTATGATTGAAAATCTTGGCACTCAAATAGAAAACAGTATTTCACATGGTCACGATGCGCACCATTTAATTGGTTTAGTTATCCATAAATACTATCAGGGTCAATTCCTCTGTATTGATATTGGTGATGATTGGTACTATTTCAATGGAGTGCGTTGGAAGAGCACTTTGAAAGCGAACGAACTTAAGAAACGCATTCATCACGATATATATAACATATACTTAGAATATGAGGCGAAATATAAAACCAAGGCTAGTTTAGCGGAAGATCCAGATGATAAGGACAAATGGACAAAAAAACAATCGAAGTGTTTAACGTTTATGCAAAAACTACTCCAAGAAAATTATGTTAATACGGTCATAGGAGCATTAAGACATCTATTTTACAAAGAAGACATCGCTACAGAGTTTGACTCTAACTTAAATCTCTTGGGTCTAAATAATGGTGTTATTGATCTTAAGGAGTGGGTCTTCAGAGAAGGTAGACCCGAAGATTACATTACTAAGACTACCGGTTTCGATCTACCTATAGGTGATGCCGAGTTACCAATAAAGTTATCCAATATAAACGAACACATGTCGGGTATAATTACTAATTATGGGCGTTATAAAGATGACCTGCTAACATTTATCAGGCAAATTATTCCTATCGACGAAGTTAGGGCTTACACTATGCGGTTCTTATCTAAATGTTTATCGGGTGAAAATAGAGATGAAGGATTTTACATCTGGACGGGTTCGGGTGGTAACGGCAAGTCCAAACTCATTGAGTTAGCACAACTGGTATTAGGCGAATATGCTTGTGGTTTACCTGTATCTCTTATTACGAGTAAACGTGCTTCGAGTAATTCCGCTACACCCGAGATGGAACGGACAAAAGGTATTCGTCTAACAGTTATGCAAGAACCCGAAGCAGATGAAAACATTAATATTGGATTAATGAAGGAACTAACTGGTAATGATAAGATTATTGCGAGAGGTTTATACAAAGAACCAGTGGAATTTGTTCCTCAATACAAACTATTGCTCATGTGTAATGATCTACCAAATATTCCATCAAACGATGATGGTACGTGGCGTCGTCTAGAAGTGGTAGATTTCATCGCTAAGTTCGTAGGCGAAGACGATTACAACAAACTAGACGATTCTAGGCATATCTACAAGAGGGATAAAGAAATGCGTAATAAACTACCCGCTTGGAAACTTATCTTCTTTGGTATCTTGCTTGAAGAATGGATGAAGTATGATGTTGATGGCATCCGCGTACCACCACAGGTTAATAGCAAGACTAAGTCATATCGTAATGAAAACGATAATGTTGGGCGATGGATTAATGAATCATGTGAAGAAACACCTAACACTATTATTGATGGTCTAGAAAAAGCACCTACTTCCTTCGAAGATCTATACGGAGACTTTGAAGATTGGTGTAAAGAAAATGGTATCAAGGCTCAAAAGAGCAAGATTAAAGAAGATCTTATGAGATGGCAGGAAAAATCACGCTATGGTCTATCTCTAGGTAAATCTGTTAAAGACGGGTGCAGTAACGGTACAAAGCGTAAACCGCTATTCAACCTTGCTGTATTGGAGGAAGAAGAAGAATGAGTTAAACATATAATCTATTAGCTTTATCATTAGGAAAATATCCACCACCTCCTTCTGGAACTACATCAGCACTTAATTTCATTAACATATATCTTATGGCAGAGGGTCTATCATTACTTGCTAAAACTCTACCATTGGCAACAGCTAATAATTCTTGTCCTAAATCTCCAAATAATTTCATACAAAATATAGGTAAAATTAAACTATGAATATTATCATTATTCATTAATTTTCCAAAAATTTCTATTTTTTTATCAGTATCTTTACCACTCAGTCCATTTATTTGATTATTCACAGTTTCAAATAATTTCTTTAAAACATTAACAACCGATAAATCTTTATTAGAATAAACTAATATTTCGGATTTTGTTTCTATTACAGATGACCCGTTTTTAAATTTAAATTCCATTTTGCAATCTTTATCTTTAATAGTAGATACTTTGTAATGGATATAATTTTCTCCTGATTTAACTTTGATATTAATATCTTCTGTATCATGTAAATTTTTTGACGGGCAATTTGACATAGCATCTAATACGCTGGGTGCGTAACATTTTTCTGGATGTGTAAATAAATCAGAATGCTTGGATAATTGTGAAGCATTATTAATTATTTCATCGCTTGTATGCCAAACGGGTCTTACATTATTAAATTCACCTGGATATTTTTTATCAAAATAATTTTTGAATAGACTGAAAACGGTGGCATCGGTGGAAGTCGCCGCATTAGTGGAATGATACATTTTAGCAAGTAGTTTACCTTCTGCTGTTAAAGGTTCGCCTGGTCTGGTGGGTGGAGTGAGTGTGGGCGAAACCGCTCGCGGTGTTTCACCTACTATAAAATTATACCACACTTTTGAAACTTTTTTACCAAATTCTTTAATAACTTTCATACTTTTACCGCTCACTTTTCTTGAAATTGCTAATTCTATACCATCATATTTACCATTTAAATACTGAATAAAACCGTTGAAATTTATGCTGGTTTTTTCTGTTACGGCAGTTATATTTTTATAATAGACAGTAAACTCTTTTAAATCTTCAAAATCATCCAATTGTTTAATTTTAAGGGTTTCATCGTCTATCAATACTCTGTTAAATGTATCAACCGGATAAATTTCTGAATATATTTCATATTTGTTATTCCAATCTTCGTAAATTTTTTCATCGACTAATTCACCATAATACTGAGTCGCTCTAGATCGTCCTGATCGTCTGACCGCCTTGTTTTCCGTTACTTCTTCTTCAACTTTATCTACGGTTTCTTCTTTTATTGCCGTTATTTCTTCAATATATTCTGCTGTTAATTCATCTATAGGGTTTAAACCAGCTATATAGTCCATTAAAATTTTATTATTATCATAATCTTCTTCTATTTCATAATAACCCAGATCTATACCCTCACCGGAATCAATATAAAATTCATAATCATCTGGTATAGCGACATCAAAACCTGTACCCATTTCAGTTGGATCCATAGTACCGATTCCATCAAAAGCGCCGATTCCATCAAAATCATTAGCGCCCCCATGTTTTTTAGGTTTTTTCTTTTTAGTTTTTTTT
>Ga0206130_10006358_pt1 | contig 13540 bp, 9 predicted proteins | sample Helgoland_Spring_9_FD_148637 | JGI IMG/M metagenome (GOLD analysis project Ga0206130, IMG submission 148637) | Pelagic subsurface seawater microbial communities from Kabeltonne, Helgoland, North Sea - Helgoland_Spring_Bloom_20160512_1 | ecosystem: Environmental > Aquatic > Marine > Epipelagic ... | reverse complement strand
TTTTAAATAGTTTTTCTTAACATTTAATCTCGGTCGTCCGTTCATATGCAATGTTTGCTTCATAAGTAGACTTTTATAGGCAAATACTTTGTTATACTCATTCAAATACACCCCAAACTGGGAACTATCAATCAAGAGAGAGTCTAACTCTTCACTTACATCCTCACTTATAATTTTATTATCCCAATTTAGGGAAATTGCCCCCTGAAGAGTGCGTATATATATCTGTTCTTTTTGTACAACCCCCCAAAGATCTAGATTTTGATTAACCGTTGGTGCAAGCGTGCTGTAATGATCTTCAATAATTATATAGTCCCTTTCTTCACCAGATAATAAAGAATATCTTCCCTCTTTATTAAACATTGAATCTACACTAGTCTTAATATCTTTGATAGACGAAAACTTGTCATTGAAGGTTAGCTCAGTTTGCCCCTTTTCCCTATGCAATAAAAATATATTGGTACGATCTCTATTTATGAATTCAAATTGTGGCTCTGTACGTCTTTCCATTGAAAACTTAAAACCATGGTCAGAAAAGAGGAAAATATGATCAAAATCATCTTTATTTAAGGAATCAAAAATCAAATCAATAGAGTAACTTGTTTCAATAATTGCTTCACTTTCCCCTTTACTTGAATAACTCCAGTCTTGTAAAGACCAGTGATAATCTGGAATACTAATAAAAACCAAATGATCCTTTTTTAGCTGAATGTCACTAAGATATCCCTTTAAGTCGAAGTTATCATTATGTTCAGCATACAAATTCATCCCCTGAGGAAATAAACCTGTTTTTCTTTCATTAGGATTAGAAAAACAGGTGATTTTGAAATTATTTTCAATAAAACTATCAAAGATTGTTTCAACATTAGGATTTAAAAACTTAGCAGGCCACTTAACGCGGGTTGTACAACCGTTTTGAAATGGGTACAAGCCAGTGTAAAAACTAGCCATACTTCTAGGAGTATCGGGAGCAGGCGTAAAACAATTAGTATATATTGTACCTCCTATTTTTTTTATTTGCTCATCAATTTGATTATACTGTAATGAACTATTTAGACATCCAAGACGATTTGGGCGAAGCATGTCTACAAATACAAAGAGAATTCTCAATTGAGGATCATTAATTTGGGATTATTAATTAAATTATTGTAATGATTCTCAGCACATAGAATCATTTCAAAATATTCATCATCCTTGCAAATTTCAACAGATTCGTCTTCAGTGTAGTGATAAGAAAATTTAAAGTAGTCCCTATTGGACTGTCGTTTAGTGAGATATTCCCAGGGTATACAACCAAAAAGAACTTTTTTTTCAGATCTTACAGCAATATGGTATGGTCTTTGGGGATAAATTGATTCAGTGATACTAAACTTAACTTCGGGAACAATTGGCTTAATATTTTTTATATCATCGCTCAGGAAATTAAATACATTTTTAACTTCAAATATATTATTAAATATTTTTTTTGTTGTATGTTTAGATTTAAAACACAATGGAACTTTTTCACGTTCCTTTCCAAGAATATGAGATGTATTTGTATTAAAACTAATACCATGATCTGAATGAAATACGGCTGTAATTTCATCAGAAATACTGTTAATAATTTCATAAAGATATTTAAGCTTTGAATCTAAATAAATTAAATGCTTGATATATCGTGCCACCCTACATTCATCATTAACAGGATATGTGTCACTTGGTTTTCTTCTACTAAATTTTACAAATTGGAAGTGTTCTAGATTATTTAGGGATTGCGATAATATTGATTGAATGTTGTGTGCTTCATGCATATCAAATAAAGCAATAAATAAATATAATTTATCAACATTGAATGTTTGAATATTATCAATTGCATAATCTAGAACAGAATGTATTGGTGCAAATTTGGCCATGATAAATCGGTCAAAGCCTTTATCAAAATGATTTAATGGAGTAAGCCTAGGAACACTTGAAATCCCGAGGGTAGTATAATTATTAGACTGCATCTGTTGCGCAATCGTTATGTCTTTTATAGGAGTAAATTTATCAGGGTGATATACTAAGTGTTCATTAACATATTTACCTGTAAAAATTGAAGACATTGAACTAAGAGTCCATTCTGATTGAGCAAAACAATTGTTAAAAGAATATCCATCATTAAAAAACTCATGAGTAAATGGTAAATATTTGTGTAAGTTACCTGATACTACTTCCTGCGAAAGCGCATCAATAAAAAGGTGAAGAATAATTTTTCTTTTTATCTTTTTATTAATATTGAATAATAGAGGCTTGCCTACAATACAGTTAGTAGTCGCAGAAGTAATTTTGATATCTGTTTGCACTGATCTTAACGGAAGATAATGAGTACGATTTACTGTGCATAGTTGCGTCTTTTGCGAAGTGTGATTAAAATTAAGAGAAATTTCGTGCTGAGGAAATGATTTAGTATTTCTCGAATCAGTAATAATAAGAGGTAAAAGATAGTCTGCGTTTGTTTTTAAAATAGAAACAACTGTTTCCCCTTCTAATTTCAAGCAATCATAAAATTCATAATGTCTCTTATAATTTACTATGTTAATAATCGATACTTCAGTCAAAGGAGCAGCAATTCTATATTTGAAATTGGAGTTAACTGAATAACCTTCATAGATCTTGAAGACATTTTTTAGTATATTTCGTGGAAATATTGTTTTATGTTGTGTTTCTTTTAAATATATTTCATATAAGTAAAATAATACCTTTTTATAAATATTAAAAAAAATATTTTTTATCATATAACGGTTATAAGTTTAAAATTTTGCTCGTTAACTTTTCATTCGAGCAATATATATTTAAGTCATCGAAACTATCTATTTCGATCCATCCACCATTAACATAAACAGGTGTAACATTTGATACATGATCAATAATCAATTGGATTAATGTTGTCATATACATATTATCAAAATCTTTCCCTTCGTACATTTTAGTTTTGTCAAGAGATTCATAAAATTTTACTAGATTCAAAAGAGCACTTTTACTGATCTTTACTAAGCCGATATACTGACCATGAATTTCTGTAATATCTAATGCTCTCTTTCCGATTTCTACAATGTTATCATCAATTATTTTAAGAGTTTCAGCATCCTCTAGTGGGTTTTCCATTCGTAAATTCCATAGAATTTCCCAATCTTTATCAACAACTACATTAAAGTCATAATTTGATTTCATGATACAATTAAGTATCTTTTTGTTAAAAATAATATCTGCATATGAAATTATTAAATCATCATCAAAAAATTCCTTGGCACAAAACAATGTTTTAACCATATTTGTTGAGGCATAACTTTCGTTTGTATACCACTTTATATTATCATTAATAAAATAATTCTCTAATACATCCTTCTTGTAACCATTAACGATAGCAATATCACTTATGCCACAATCTTTTAGTGTTTGTGTAATATAATGAATAATTGGTTTATTTCTAAACTCAACCATACACTTTGGTTTGTCATTCGTTAGAGGTTGAAGTCTCGTACCTTGACCTGCTGCTAAAATAACTGCTTTCATGTAATAAATGATTATATATTTTTAATAATAATTGTTTTTGTAAATTTGATTTTTTGATGAAAAATATTCTTTAATAAAATACTACCTAATTTTTAAAACTTTCTTAATCAAATTTAGTTGATTTTTATCAAATGGAAAATCTCTCTCACTGTGCCACATTTGCCCGAATATATTGTGTCTTTTGCTTTCTATTGCCTTTAACATCCCATTTTCATTTGTGGCAGATACAATAAAATGCTCAGGTACTTTATTTACTGAATAGTTATGATAAGAGTTTACTTCTGATATTCGCTTTAATTCAAATGCATATTTTGATTTATCATTTACACTTAAAGTATGTCTAACTCCAACTTGCCCCTGTACTTCTTCAAGCTTACCACCAAAATATTCAGCTATAATCTGCATTCCTCTACATACACCTAAAACTGGAATTTTATTTGTAATAGCATATTCTATTAATTTCATTTCAAAAATATCTCTCTTTTTAGACAACTCATTCTTGGATACACAAAACAAATCATTGCCGCCTGTTAAGATAATTCCTTGAATGTCTAGCTCTTCGAAGTATTTAATAAAATCTATCTGGATGGATAAAACTATGGGCAAACAATTAATTTCATTTACTAAGTTTGCCCATCTTATATCTAAAGCCTCTCTAATCTCTTTATACTCTTTTACTTCGAGTAGACGAGGTGTTATCGCAATTTTTATGATGAAAGCACTTTCACATTTTTATTTGCTGAATCTATTTCAAGTACTTTAGCTTTTGAATACTTTGTAAAATCTGCTTCACCGCATCCAATAACAGCTGGAATTGATAACTCAGCACATCTTATAGCCATATGTGAATTCGCTCCTCCATAACATGTCATTAATCCTGCAATATTCTTAGAAAACAAGTAATCGTAGCCAGGATCTGCAGACTTAATGCATACTATTTTATTTTTTACTGAAGTATTTGGAATATCCTTCTCTAAAACTACCTCAGAATTAATAGATTTTAGCGTTATAAAATTAGCTTTATTCTTCTCTAAGTAAAATGAGTAAACATCATCTTGCTGTACAATAACAGCAGGCAATCTCACTGATTTCGTATAATTGTAAAAATCTTTATTTTTTGTAATATCAAGAGAAATTATTTCCTCAACATCACGATGATCTAACGTAGAGTAAAGATTTATAATTTTCTGAATATCCAAAAATGCTAAATCTTCTCTGCTGTAACCAAATTTACTACCAAACTCTTGTATATAAATTAAAATCTGACTTAAATGCTTAGTGAAATTAAATTTTGCATATTCTCTTCCTTCAATTGCATCTCTGATGAAGGACACCAAACCATTGAAATCTATGTTAAGACCTGATTCACGAATTTTGTTCGTGATTAATGACTGCTGTTCTTCAGAAAATTGAAAGGCTTTGGAAGCACTGTCATTCATGGGGTTTGACGAAAAATAAACATCATATGCTTCATCATAGCGCTGAGATGTGATATCATATGTACCAGGTCGCAAATGACCATATTTTACTAAAAATTTTTCCTTATCCATATTACATCGATCATCTACCAATGCTTTAGATACTGTATTTAAGGAATTTAAGAAAGAGTCGTACTCTTTTTGGGTTAATATATTTTCTGAGACCAATGAGCGCAGAATTTGAACTGCAATAAATCCAGCTCTCGCAACACCGGCGAAAGGTAGGGTTCCATATCGCTTAACATCTTTAATCAGCCAGTATATTTTGTCTATTAAAGATAGATTACTATCGGTAATTGCTACAAACTTTGCTTTCAAGACTTCAATTTTTTGTAAGTCTTGCTTATATAATCCGTTATTTGTATCGATAACACCATTTGTCACCTTTAATAATGATATCTTAATAGCCTCTATTTCGGCATCCTCAAAATCCTTATCTCGGAGCTTTTCTAAATCCTTCCAAATACCAAAATAGAAACAGGAATAAACTATTTCAAATTCTACTTTATCATGGTGATTAACATTTTGAGCGAGCTCATCAAGATAGTAATCAACTAATTTTTCGGCTATTTTGTCATTTAAATCCTTGGGAATAAAGGAATTAAAAGATACTCTTACATCAATAAAAGGCACACCCAAAAAAGAAACAAGCAAAGGATGTGATCGTAAATTTCTATATCCATAATTATCCCGCTGATAAGCCCATGTCTCGTCCGTGATTAACTCTTTGTAAAGAGATAATGCAAGACGTTTTGGCCTTATTCCTATAATTTCTGCAGGATTCCAATCTGGCATAATACCAAAAATGGTTCTTCTACCTAATAAATTTGGATGCTTAGCATTTAATTTATTTATTTTTTTTTGCAGTTTCCGAAGTCCAGTTGCTAAATTGATATGACTCAAAATTTCTTTATTAACTTGAACTATGGGGCGAACTTGTAACAGAAAAAGTGTTTCACCAACAAAAGCAAATTCGATATCTAAAAACTCATTACAAAAAAGTGCCTCACACTCTTTTACTGCATCAATAATTTGTTTAATCTTATTATCTTCTATCCCATCATACTCTTTGAAATGAATATAAGTTTTTAAGTCATTATGCTCACCACCTGTAACGCTACTAGTAGAGCCACTTTCATCATAGTTAATAACATAGTAAGGGCTCAAAGTATCTAAATCGGCACTAAACACAACTCCACACATGCTGACATCCCTCAACATGGGCTGCACAAATACTTCATCCTCATGACTAAGATTAATGTATGACTCTAGAACTTTACAGATTGCAGAATGAATTTCTTTAACTGAATCTATGTTAACACTTAGTATGGACTCAAATCCGCCAGCATTAGAAGTCTGCATATTATCTTCGCCACTAGAAGATGACCTGATAATAATATTTTCTCTAAAATGTCCTTGGATTTCTTTAATGATTAACTCTTTGTTATCTAAATAATTTACTGCTGAAAAAATATATACTGGTAATATCTCAGATTTAGTTACACAAAGACTTAAGTCTGCTAAGGTTCTAGCTTTAGTTGATAGCTTTAGTTGGACCATATTTCTGAAATCTTATTATCTGTTATGTTTAATAATTGAACAGTGCTTTATAAATGGGTGCACAATAAAAAATGTATTAGCTTCCTCATTATCATCTTGCACTGTAGGATTAACATCTCCGGATGTAAAAAATTCTATTAAGGCTTTAGTTCGAACTAAAGGATCTAAAACATAATCAAAATCTATACCTCTCTCATGTATTTTATATTTCATTCTATATAGTATGGGACCTTCGTCTATACCTTCTTCGAACAAAATAACGCTACATCCAACCTCCGAATCTAACAGCATGGAATAATATATCGTTGTACTTCCCCGGTATAATGGTAGCCAACCAGGGTGAACATGAATAAATTTTTTTCCCAGGGATAATATATTTTTTCTTAATATTGTACCACCAGGTCCAGAGTAAATTACATAGTCAGAATTTAATTTTGCAATTTCTCCTACAACCTCTTGTGAATTGACATCTAGCGTATCTAGTAACCTAAAATCAATATTAAATTGGGAAATCGTTGATAAAATATGCCTTTTCTCATCAAATTCTATATCCAAATCATCAAGCCTTCTTATAAATTTTTGACTTGTGTCTTTTGAAATTAAGAGGTCATTCTCTGTATGTTCAGGTAGTAATGTATTAGAATTATCTAGTAATATAATTCGATCAGGAATGAATCCATTTTTAATTAAGTTCTGTAAATAGGATTTAGACCGGTTATTATTTACTAACAACATCGAAAAGTTCATCATAAATATTCTTCTATAATTACTAACTCACCATTAAGTGCTTTTATAGTTTCTCTCAGTTCTACTGGAGTTATAATTTGACTTCTAATAGAAGATAAAATATCATTAGCCTTCAATATCGCATTTAAATAAATTAGCCTTTCTTGCTTGGTGCAAATATTGTGATAATAATTTTGTAATACATTAGAAAACCAGGCATATACAACATTATCGCAAGTAATATTTGAATTTTTTCGATATTCAATATCATCATAACTTTCAAAAAGCTTTTTGGAGACTTCAAAACGCTTTATTAAAATATTTAATATATCTTTATTTATATAAAGCTCTTCCTTAGGTGCTTTCATGAGAAATAATAAAAATCCAACAAGGCGAAACTCTTTACCTTTTAGAAAATTTAAATCATAATTTAACTCTTTTTCATCACATAGATAAGTTAATTTATCAAGATTATTAGTTAGTATTTTTAGAGAATCTTTTCTGTCCTTTAAAAATTTACTAAAAAACAACTCACCTTCAAATTTAGAATATTGATATTTATGAGGTTTATTCAGCAAATTAAATTTTGTATAACTATATTTATTTTTAATATTAATCGAAAGTTCTTCTAGTATTTTTGTAGTTATTTCATCAAAATCTGGATCATCAGAATTATTATTAATTATTACATCAGGTGATAGTGGTCGCTTAAACTCAATATCAACTCCAACAACATTAGTAACCTCACCTTTCAGTGCTTTTTCATAAAGCTCTTTATTATCTCGCTCCTTCAACTTACTAAATTCAACATCTATAAAAACCTCACGATATTCAGAAATATGCTTTCTATTATATTCCTGATTTTGATGAAATAGAGATAGAACACATGCCAAAACATTTATTCCCTGTGAATCTAAAAACTCACATAAACGACTTATTCTATAAGCATTCCTTTCTCTGTCTTCTATAGTATGTCCTAAGTCTTCACCTAGAATATTTCTAAATGTATCTCCATCAATAAAAACCCATGGTTTCGAATCATCAGATAACCTTTGATATAAAAAACGACCTATAGTGGTTTTACCAGAGGCAGACATACCGATGAGCCAAATTACCATTCGTAAATACTAAGTTCCGACAAACAATATTTAATAATTGTGCAATTCATAATTTTTTCTTTGTAATTAAACTATCAAAATCAGTTTTAACTAGTTTTCCATTATCCAATTTGTATATAATTTCACATTGCTTGATAGTTGACAATCTGTGTGCAATTATAATTAAGGTTAAATCTTCGCTAACTTTATATATCTCTTCCATGATCTTAGATTCGGTTTTGTCATCTAGGGCAGATGTTGCTTCGTCTAAAACCAATATTTCTGGATTTCCATATAATGCCCTGGCAATTGCTATTCTTTGTTTTTGACCACCACTAAGTGCCAACCCCGATTCACCAACCGAAGTAACAATCCCACTTTTGCTTTGGACAAATCCCCAAAGATTTACCTTTTGAAGAACATCAACAAGTTGCTCGTGATTAAATTCTCTGCCAAAAACGATATTATCCGAGATTGAACCATCAAAAAGGTAAATATTTTGCGGAATATATCCAATTTTCTTTCGCCAAGAAGTTAGATTTTCTTCAGAAACAAGAGTCTCATCCACATACATTCGTCCAGAGCAAGGATAGTGAAATCCCATAATGATATCAACTAAGGTACTTTTTCCTGATCCACTATCGCCAACAAAAGCCAGCTTTGTTCTCTTCTGTATGCCCAAGTTAATGTTAACCAACACATTATTAGTTTCGTTGTAGTTAAATCCTACATTTTCTAATCTTATTTGCTTATGAAATTTGATGCTACAAGTGCTTATTTTTTCATAATCTGTATTTAATTCATCATAAACAAGATTTAGGGACTTGGTGTAAAATACAACCTGATTTATCCCACTAACAACTTTATTGACAGAAGGAAGTAAACGATAAAACGCCACTGCATACATCGTAACCAAAGGAATAATATCATTTGAAGGGGCAATATATATAGAGTACAGAACAATAAGTACCACTGTAACTAATGCAGTTGCCTCTAACAACAACTTTGGCAGTTGCATCAAAGTCATATATTTTGAAATTATATTCTTGTAATCTAAACTTGTGTCAAGAACTTTACCTTCCATTCTGTCGTAGTTCTGTAATAATTTAATTGATTTGTAATTCCCAAAAGTTTCGTTAGCAATTTTATAGTAATTTACTTCAATTTCGTCTCTAATTCCACCCATCGATTTTAATTTTTTAGTGATAGGACGAACTAATATAAATACTTTAAAAACCAAAAATAATATTAATAGTAAAGTTAATTTAAAATTAATATATAGTAAGACTGCGAAGATGAAAATAGTTATAAGCACTTCGGCAGTAACTGTTAAAAGAGATGAAATTATATGTGAAATATATCTTGCTTCTAGAACAATCGACTTGCTTAATAACGCACTATTATACGTGAGGAACTCACAATATCTTTTCCTTAAATAAACCTTGTATAATGAAATACCGATATCACTATATTTTTGTGCAGAAAAGTTATAAACCTTGTAATTAAAAAAAGTTACAAGCAACACCTTTAATAAGAAAACAATGATTAATAAGAAAGAAAAAATAAGAATAACTTGATTTAAAGTAGAAAAATTGAAATAACGACATAAATATATATAAAAGCTTTTTTCTTGAATTGCTTCAGGATTTGAAAGTAATGTAATGTATGGTAAAATTGCTGTAATACCTACAATTTCAAAGAGTGATACAATAATGGAAAACCCGATAAGAAATATGATTACAATACGATCCTTTTTACTTAAAAGGTAATTAAATTTGTTTAGAAAGTTATACACTCCAATCATGAAAAGCTTTTCCAACCAATTAATCTTTTAATATTGCGCCTAATCTTAACTTTCAATAAATCAATTTCTTCAGCTAAAGAAAAATGCACTTTATTTTGCATTAGAATTTTGTGTAGATTACTACGATTCAAATCCAAATGTTTTAAATAATTCTTATCTATATGTTCTAGTAAACCGAATGCAACTTTACGTCTTGCTTTAGTATTTATAACTTTTTTCCATTTATTACTATTACTCTCAATCTTTTGGAAATTTTCCACATTTTTGTCACCTAAACTTCCTGACAGGTTTTCTTTTTTATATTCAGATAAAATTAAAGGGTCATAGGGTAAATTAAGATATGTAAATAATTCTTTTATTACAGAATCATTATTTTGACTGACTAGTTCTTCGTAACTAATCAAATATGATTCATTTTTATACTTTTCATAGCCGTTTGCTATTAAACTAAAGCCTGCTTCAAAATCCCTATCATAGTAATCGAATCTTTTAATACTTCCATTATTAAAACTCATTATATAAGAAGCCAAAATATCTAATGGATGTCTTAATAAAAATATAAATTTTGCATTCGGAAAAATTCTTTTTATAAAATCAATAATAAAAAAATATCTAGGTGTTTTATCAACAAAATAATCAGATTTTGAATCAGATAAATTGTTATAAATCTGTAATGAGAAATCTCTTATATATTGATAGATATCTTCTTCACCGTGCTGTAGAGATTCCGAAAATTCCTTAACGGCTAACCTTAAGGTTTCGCAACTATAATCTGAAGATACATTTTCATAACCATCTAATGCGGCAAGATTGAGTAAAAACCAAGGTTCACTACAAGAAGATACATTTTCATGACTCATCAATATTTTTTGAAGTAGTGTAGAGCCCGATCTAGGTAGTGAAAATATAAATATTACATTCTTCAAAGCATCGTGAGTATTGATAATTAAGTATTAAAGAAGAAATATTTGCAAGATAACGAGCTTTATTTCTTTTGATGATAAGTTAGATTTTATTAGAAAATATGATTATTTTTGCTTACAATGAAATCACTTCAGTTTCATAATTATTTTTACTAATTGACAGTATTAAAATGAACCAAAAGATTCTATACTTTTTTTGATTATATTTAAATTTGGTCTAGGTGTAACATTATCGTATGCACACTTCACATGTAGAAACCAAATACCATTTAAATCCTCCGCTTGATTCAAAGCTTTTTCAAATTCTAAAATTGTATGTATTGTCTTACCGCAACACTTTAAACCCACTGCCTTTCCAACACCAAGATAGTTTATGTGTTCTTGATAGCTTTTTTGCCCGCCCGTACTTTTATTTGATTCATTGTCGAATACTATGTAAATTAATTTCCCCTTAAGATTAGATGCGTATCTTGCGGCAGTGGTTATACCTCCCAAATGCATTGCATATTCAGCATCGCCACCACAAACAATAATTTTTTTCTCGGCCAAGTATGCTCCAAGTCCAACACTAAGTGCACCTCCCATATTTCCTGCCATGTAAAAGTTACTAGTGTTTGGCATAAATGAGTACATTTCTCGTGCTGTATTACCAGTTGTTCCCACAAAAGTATATTCACTGTCCTTATATAATGAATCTAGCCTTTTTAAATACTCACTACGTGAAATATAACGGGTTAAATTTAATTGATGTTTTTTATCCAAAACTACTTCTGAAAAGAACCCGCTTCTCAATAATAATATCTTTTGCTCATTTTCAGCAGAAAGTATTTGGTCAATAACTTTTATCTTATCACTCACCAGAACTTCCGATTTATAACCATATGCCTCGACCAAATCAGGCAAATGAGTGGCCAAGTGCTTGTGCTGAATCTCGCTATCGCCATCTTTGTAAGTCCGCCAACTAACAATAATAGGAAATGTAACCTCATAAGGTTTCAACAAGCTTGTAATACAACTCCCCATATTAGTTAACCCTGAAGACTGAACGATAACGATTGGACGTTTACCCGACATTTTTATTCCTGCAGCAACAGAACAAGCAACTGCCTCACTTGCACAAGGTAAATATTCTAATCGTTCACCCCCGTTGATACTTCCATTTATTAAGTTTTTCGCAAACGAGCATGGAACCACGCATAAGTGTGTGTATCCCTCTATAACTAGATTATTAATAAAATCTTCAGTATCTATCATTATGTTAAGTGCTCAATGGAGATTCTATTTGTAAGCTCAACATCTGCCTGATAAATTTCGCCGAAATGACAAATTATTGAACCGGGCAAATCACTTCTAGGAGTGTACATGACGATATTCTTATCCTGCGGAACAACCTTACCGTTAAAATATGTACATAGCAAAGGCTGATTATTCTGACTGGGTATGTAATTGGCAAACCTATCCATCACTGCCTGCTTACTTTTAATCACTCTTTGTCGTAGAGTGTCATGAATAGCCATAGATCCATACAACGAAAGCAAAATATGATAAGGTCCTGTTACTTTTTTTTCGTGGTGAGTCTCTAAGTTGAAATAAAATTTTGATGTAGATTTGGGTGTGAGTTTGTTTTTATATGCAATAAAACAAGCTCCCGTTAAACCAAACAAGCCTTTACAGGAACTAAACGCAGTAACATCACATAATTCATGATGTCCCTCAAGACCAATTGAGCCAGTAGAGTCAACATAAAGGAAAGCACCCAATTCATCAGCTTTTTTTCGTATGACTGACAAATCAACTTTAAACGCATGGCTAGTCTCGGTGTAAGCACACAAAACCCAATCGAAATTCCCTTTAATAGAAGAAATTTCATCGTATTTACAAATTCTTACATCACAATTTTTTGGTAATAACTGGGTTAACCTATCACTGTAATAACCAGTCGATATTAGCAATACATTTCCAGTTACAAAACTATGTGCCGCAAGTTCCAATGCAAATGTCGCAGAACCTTGTGCAGTTACGACTTTGTCTTGACCTGATTTTTCTTTTATCCAGTCAATAACCTTAGTGTGTATTTTTTTATACTCATCATCTCCACGACCAAAAACAGGTTTTATTGACGCTAAATTCTCATATAGAACAGCAGCAGGCCCTGGGGTTAACATGAGCTTTCTATTATTAATAAAAGTTATAGACTTAAGTGCTCGCTGCCTTATTTCTGTGCTACTTATTCCCTCAGTTCTCGGCAAAACAAGCAATCTATTTTTGGGTATTGGATTAGAGTTGTCATGTCCATGCACTAAAAAGTCAATATCGTACTCATCCAGTACATCTTCAGTGATTAACCAAGGCGTGGGAACAACCTCATCAACCCCTTTGAGTGCTTCCAAAATTTCTTTCCGATCAACAAAAGGAAGTTCT
>Ga0206130_10006356_pt1 | contig 13542 bp, 12 predicted proteins | sample Helgoland_Spring_9_FD_148637 | JGI IMG/M metagenome (GOLD analysis project Ga0206130, IMG submission 148637) | Pelagic subsurface seawater microbial communities from Kabeltonne, Helgoland, North Sea - Helgoland_Spring_Bloom_20160512_1 | ecosystem: Environmental > Aquatic > Marine > Epipelagic ... | reverse complement strand
CCAGAATACTTGATCTTCTAATTTATTACTTTTCGCATTATTATTGATAACTATACATTCAAAGTTTTCAGTACACTGATCCATCACTTGGCAAAACATCTCAAAGGTGGGAAACATACCAGCATAATGATCATATAAACGTTTTCTATTATTAACAAAGTTTTCCCTCAAGATAAAGACAAAATCAACGTTAGTTCTAAGATTGGGTGGTATACCTAGAGCGTATTGCATTGTAATAATAAATAATATCTTAAAATGACGACCATTCATAAATAATGAACGGACGTTTTTATCTTTTACCCAAGTTTGATCATAAATACAATCATCAAGTAACAGAAATAATCGTGGATCTACTGTAGCATTTGATTTAAGTTTATCTATCATCATTCTTTGTCTTTTAAGGACATTCGATATAACTTCAGGTTTATATTCATCGTGTATGAAAATTGGGGGAACCATTTTACCGTAGTATCCATTAGCAGATTCAGTAGCCGATATCACTTGACCGCATGGAATATCTTTGTGTTGATGTAATAAGTCTTTACATAAAAACGATTTACCTGTTTCACGCTTACCGATTAATACAACAACCTTGTCATCCAGAATCTGCTCCATATCAAACTTCTTCAATTGTATTTCCATTATACTGTTATTGATACTTTTTTTTATAGTAATAAACGTTTAATATATACAAATATTGTATAATAATTGATAATGGATGTACAATATTATAAGTGGAATAAAAAAGATTTAAAAAACTTTAATAAATCTTTTAGAGATATATTAAATACGACTGAACCACAGTTATATTTTCCCATCATGTCGTTATTCTTCTATATCCACAATACGCCTAACTCTCATAAATTGATTGATTTTAAAAGGAATAACTATATAAAACAAATCTTAAGTATAGATAATTCTAAAGAATATAATTCAAACATAATCGTTAATGCTAAAATTATAAATAAACTAGATTCAACTGATAGAGAAAAGAAATTATTTGGCAAGGTTATCCCATTATTAGATCCAGTCCATTATTTACTTAATAATTATTCATTTACTAAACGTAGAAACCCCTATCTACCTTCAAATTATAATTTTAATACTATCACTAAGATCAATGATATGAATAATATGGGATATATAGATGTATTTTTTTCATTTATAGTAAGTAAAATAACCGAAACTAATAAAAATCCTTCATTCCCTACATATTATGGTTCTGCTAACGGTCTGGGTAATTACAAGTATGATATAAGCGATGATATCGATGAATTTAAGAATCATGAAGGTTTTCACAAGGTTAATAAAATAATAGATATTGAGGGATTTTATTCAGATTATTCATCTGATAGTGATGGTGGTTCTCGTAGCAGTGGTTCTCGTAGCAGTGGTTCTCGTAGCAGTGGTTCTCGTAGCAGTGGTTCTCGTAGCAGTGGTTCTCGTAGCAGTGGATCTAGTAGCGATTACTCAAGTAGTGATTGTTCATCTAAGGATGATTATATCGCTACATTTAAGAATTTTCCCATTATTTATTTATTTATCGAACCATTGGACGGCACATTAGAAGATATTATTCAAACTAATATGGATGTAGATTTACTGAGGAGTTGTTTATTTCAAGTAACTTTTGCTTTAATTTATCTTCAAAAACATTATTATTTTACTCACAATGACTTACACATTAATAATATAATGTATACAAAAACAGATAAACCATTTCTATACTATAAATACAACAATCAATACTTTAAAGTTCCGACATATGGTAAAATATTTAAAATAATAGATTTTGGTAGAAGTATTTTCACATTCAAGAAAAAAACTTATATGAATGATGTTTTCTCAAAATATGGTGAGGCAGAGGGTCAATACACCCACCCACCACAGGTCAGTTTTTTGAAGGTAGACTACACAGATATGGTTTATCCAAGTTATCACTTTGATTTATGTCGTTTAGCTATTACCATGATAGATGAAATACGATATAATCATGATGATGAATTAGAGACAGATGATGATTACCAAAATTTCTTAGATTTCTTAAAATACTTGGTAACCGATAAAAAAGGTGGAAGGTTAGACAAAGAAAAGGATAACTTTGATTTGTATGTAAAAATATCTAGGGATGCTTGCAACTGTTTACCCAGAGAAGTTATTGTAAATCCATTTTTCCATTGTTACAGAGTTAAGAAGAAACAATTTCCTAAATCAACGTATTATTCAATTTAAAACGGACACTGTCCCCCTTTACTCTCAACTACTTTAGCGGTAGAAACAGACGGTGACGCTGAACTGTCTATGAGAACACGTGCCATCACAATTATTACGAAACATGTTATAAATAATACAATCATATCATTTAATTTATCTTTTTTGTTCTAGTTCTGATTTATTTTTAGTTTTATAAATCATATAAGAAATAAAAGTAATCAAGGTACTTGTCAATAAACCGAATATAAATGGGTTATCAAACATCTTATACCATATTTTATAGAAAAAATTATAATTTTATACTTATTCTTTATTACTCATTCTTTATTACTCATTCTTTATCACTAGCATCTTCAAATAATGTATACTTAGATTCTTCTTTTATTGGTTCCATAGTATTCATAGATGGATCAGCTATTTTTTGAATATCGCTGAAAAATACATCTAGCGATTTAGTATCATCTATCTGTTCCTCTGTTTTATCTAAACTTATAACTTCTTTCATTATACTTGCGTTAATTCCAGTAACTGAATCATCTTTAATAACTATTGTAGATTTAGAGTCATCGTTAGGTTTATCATCTTTAGGTTTATCATCTTTAGGTTTATCATCTTTAGGTTTATCATCTTTAGGTTTATCATCTTTAGGTTTATCATCTTTGATTTCTTCTACTTTGCCCTCACCTTTAACCGTAGAGTATAAATTATCAAATGAAAACGGGGAAGTTTTTATCGTTGAGTCGGTATTACTAAATGGTTTAGGTTCATTTTCGTCTTTTTTAACTATAGTTGTTATAGGTCCTTGAGCGATATTCATATTATTGTTAATTGTGGGTGATACATTTGTATCTAATTTATCTATCTTGATAACACCGTTTTGTTGTTTATTGGTTGTGCCCGTGCTTAATTCTTTAGCACCCGTGCTTAATTCTTTAGCACCCGTGCTTAATTCTTTAGCACCCGTGCTTAATTCTTTAGCACCCGTGCTTAATTCTTTAACCATATCTTCTAACTTATTATCATTATTAACAGACTTTGTCGGTGATACTAATTCGGTATTATCATATACTTGTTCTATCACTGGCTCAGTTATATCATTTAATATAATATTCTGTGTTGCTTTCTTTATTTGCGCTTCGTCCGGATCACCGTCGTCTTTATATGGTTCGGGTAATATATCTACTGGCAAACCATGCGGTTCTTCTTTACTAAATATGTTTGAAAAATTATTGTCAAATACTTCATTACCATCAGTAACATCCGTACCATCTGTAACATCTACACCATCTATAACATCCGTAACATCCGTAACATCATTATCATCATCGGTATCATACTGATTACCGGTTTCTGAGTCAGTGTTATTTTTATTAGTGACTTTGCGTAATTCGTCTACCAAGGCTTTCATATCTAATTGCGACGATTGACTCTGCTTTGTTTCTGCTGGGTTGTCGAGGTGTTCCCTTAAAATCTCTTTGATGGGAAGTTGTCTTCTTATTGTATCTTCTATAGTTAATTTAATCATATCTTCCAATTGTTTCATATTCCGTTGATATTCATGACCTGGAACTTGTTCGTCGAATAAATATGGATTCTTCCATACTTCTCTAGCAATATTAATATATGATTTATGAATAAACGTGGTTGTCTTGGGTATAGTGACATTGATTTTATTAAAATTATGATTAGATCCTATAGACATTAATATTCTCGTATGACTTATAAATACAGCGGTCAATAATTCATCCAACCAGTCACATTTTGAAGACTTTTCTATACGTTCGGTTTCATTCTGAATTATTTCGGAATTCCATTTAGGGACTTGTTCTAATAATGAGCGAAAGATAACTAAAATGGGTGATCTTTTAGTAACGTATACTACTTTTGCGTCATCGTATATGGAACGTATTCCATCATAAATATTCACGTACAGTATATCTACTAGTTGCTTTGTATACTCTAACTTCGCTTGACTAAAGATTGGAACGTTTATATCATCCATCCTTTACTGTTAAAGAAATATTTTATTTATTAAAAAGAAACACTCAGTTATAATTATTTCTACAGGAAATCAAATGATATACGATACATTTTAGTATCAGAACCTTGTGATTCGTAAAAAAAATCAGTTAACATTACTGTATCTGTTATTTTTTCTTGATCCTTGAAGTAATCAGGAAATTTAAACTCATAATTATTTAGGTCAAAAACTTGTATAGTAACTTCATAATTAACGCTTTCAAAGTATCGTTTCATTAATTGAATATTTTCTTCAGTTAAGTTAGTTAGATCAACTTTACCCTCCGAATCTGACCATAAGTGTTTTAAACCACCCACATAGATCATCAGCAACTGCTCAAAAATATGGAGGTGGACATTCTTTTTAGGTGGAATATCGGGGCATTCTAATTGAATTGATGCCTTTTCTTTGGGTTCGCTGCCAAACATATAGATAATAAAATCATCGGGTTTTTCTTCATCAATAATAGTTGTCATTATTAATAGTTATTAAAATATAAATTAGTAAGAATACGTAATTATACACAACCCACAGCGTTGCATTGTGTAGGACACACATCATACAAGCTAATTCTCTCACTCATATTATCAATATTAGATATAATATCATCTCTATCTTCGTCATCGCCATCAATATCTTCTCTAGTTAATGTTTTTTCTAATAAAAAGTAACTCTTACAGTTGTTTATAATAGCATCGGTTTGATTTGATGCACTGGTATCTTGGATACGATTATTGGTGCCAATATCTAATAATTCAGAACCAGTAGTACACGCATCAGTCCCTACGGGTAAAGGAGATGCTTTATCCACTGTAGTGGGTAAAGGTAAATCTATAAAACATCTACATTGATCACCCACGATTGATATGTAATTAGTTTTGTCATTTGACTCATTACAGTAATTAGCACACGCTTCTTTAGCTTTTGTTTGGTTATCATCATCATCAGATACATTAACCTTATAACATTTACCTATTACCGATACGTCTTTATTAACATAACAGTTAGTGGCTATACTATCCAATAGATTTGTCGGTTGTATATTGAGGCGTGACGCAGTATCAATAGTAATGGGTTTAACGATTGCACCATCAGCGCTGGCTAAAGTAATTGATAGGGTATCCGCATTTTCGGGGGATATATTACTTAGGATATTAATATCAGTTGAACTTAATGTAAATCCAGTATCATTACTTATGGTTAGGCTGCTCATACAATATTCAGGATTAGAGGCACCTGGTTTCTCGATGAGGGGTATATTTTTATCTATATTATCCTGAAGCCACGCAGTTCGATCATTATTATCACTTGCTATTGTTATAGTATTACCATCTACAGTAATAATACCATTAGTTATACCGGTTGACTGATTAGTACAATCATGCGACTGAGGAGATAATAATGGTGTTATATTATTATTATACATTACCAGATTATTTAAGTTATCAGTATCTAGGTCGTTCTGTAACGCAACTAAATGATTATTAATAGTGTTTAGTTTAATTAATACCTCTGGTTCAGTATATGTAGACAGTAACGTTAATACGCTATTGGATAGTGTGTTTAACTCACTGCTAGTATATACTCCAGTATTTATAGATGTAAACAATGCATCTTTAGCCTCTATTACATCTCTGATTTCTATAGAACCTCTTAAATCTCCGGTTTGAAGTGTTGAAAATTCATTATCTATTACATTCATTTTTTCTGCTATATCTGAAACACCTAAATCATTATAATAGCTTGATGTTAAACACCACCTTTCATCTGCAGGTGTAGGACCATATGGTGTTGTCGGTATATTGTTACAACTAAATTCATAAGTGGGAAATACTATGCTACACTCCCCACTGCTTTCACAGTTTTGTTTTACATATGTTCTAACTTTATTTGTACTGTTTACATTTTCTGTAGTTGAATCTATTGTAGATGAATCTTGTGTATTTGTATCTTCTCTATCTTTAATATCTTTAATAGTATAATTACATCTCAATTCATTACCATTACACGAAATAAAACTATCAGCGGTAGTTGATTCTTTAGTAACACATTCAGTCCCTCGTACCATACAATTATCTATCTGCGTACATTCATTATTATCGTAAATGCTACAGTCTAAACATGAACTTATAGAACCTAATAACATATCATATAAATCTTCCACAGTTTCAAGACGATCAAAAATATTGACTATATCATCTTCTTCATCTCTAGTTATAGTTCCTCTAACATCTATATTATTTTCATCCCCAACACCTACTCCTAACCATTTTCTTGAATCATCAATATCCACTCTGTCAAAATCTTCTCCGTTGCCACCCGAATACATCGCTAAATTATCCATAGGTGCTATAGATACCGTTGTATCAGCGCAATTACCACATGTTTTTAAACATCTTTCCCAACCCTCTTGCTGTAAAGGATCCATATCATAGCAACTAGATGTATCACCTATATCTTTACAGTAATGTTTTTGTCCATCGCTATCCAATGTATACCATTGTGGATCGTCGATACAATTATCAAACGAATTTATATTTATGATACCTTCAACTACACAATGTCTATTGACTAAATAGACAATAAACAAAGTAAATATAAAACAAAGTATTTTTTCAAGTTTCACCATATACTATATTAAATAAAATTAAATTAACTAATAAGCAAAAGAATGTAATGAATGCGTATAAGGGTTATGCTTGAAAGGATCCAATAAATCACCCTCAATACGATATGCTAACTTATCATTATCTAAAGTATCTTTATCTCTAGTGTATTCACAAGGTTGATCCTGTGGAATAACTTGATAAACTCTGTCAACACCAGTTTGGTGGTGAGTGAAGTAATCAGATTCTATTTTCTTAATATCTACATTCATTATATCGCCACCGTTGACAAGTTTAGTGGATTCTCTGGTGGGTTCTCTGCCTTGAGCAATTATTTCTTTATTAATATTTAAGTCTGCTCTATAGTATTGGTCTTGTGCCATTTCTTGAACGGTGGAACCTTGAGCGTTGCCCGTGTATTCAAAATGATTACATACTTTGAGATCCGCTCTACTATACTGATCTTGGTTGGTTGTCTCTAAGGTTGAACCACGGGCGTTACCGGTGTATTCAAAATGATTACATACTTTGAGGTCCGCTCTACTATACTGATCATTATCAGTTTGACCTTCTGGACCACTTACAATACCATTATGTTCATAATTAACTGTTTCATTTACTGTTGTTTTAGGTAAATCTTTTAATCTTTCTTCGGGTCTTTTTTCTTCCATAGAGAAGAATCCATCGGGATTAGCTGGATCTAATGTTGTTTCTTTAACTGTCCGTTTAATATCATCTTGAAGTTGAACAGTTAGATCGGGAACATTAGATAATAAATTTCCTTCATAGGTCCTCTCACTAGTAACATCTCTCTCATTAGCATATTGTTTATAACTATCCATAGCATGGTTACCGTCGCTATATACTTCGGTTCCTATGGCGTTCCTAATAGTATCAGCCTCTAATTGCTGTTTATCTGATTTCTTAAACATTGGTCTTTTTTCTTCAGACATATTAACTGCTGATCCAGGGACACCTATTTCTTGTCTATTTAGATATTGTCTGTTTGTTTCGGGTAGAACCTGCGCGGGTCTAATTTGCGCAGAGGTAGTTGATCCCGTAGTAACTAACCATTGATTAGGTTCTTGTTCATAGTCTCTATCTGGTAAATTTTTGAACACTTGACCCTCGACTCCTCGTCCATCCACTCCTTTACCGGGGATAATTTTACCCTCAAATGTTAATTTAGGATTACTTAGAGCACGTAAATTATCTATACCGTTCCTTTGGGCGTATATATCCCCTACGTCTCTATTAACGTCGCTATTCCGATCTATATGTGAAACACGCTCTTGTTCAAAGGGTAATTCACTTGTACGATACATACCGGAATCATACCGACTTTGATCCATAGCGGCCCCGGTATCACTCATACCAAACGGATTACCGTTTGCAAAAGGTTGCGGAGCACCCTGTAGATTCACACCGTTATGCTTGGCATCTCTATGAATAAATCGATATTCACTTGAACCCTGATGTCTACCTAAACCAGTGCTTCTTGAAAAGTCTACAGCGGGTGGACCATTACCGCTATAATACGGTTCTATCTTGATACCTTGATCATTTACTAAAAAAGTATCTTTATTAATAGGGTTACCGTCGATACCCATTATGATATCGCTCGTAGGTTCAATTTCTTTCATCTTAGCGTTGTAATCTGAAACCATATTACCATCATTATTTAAAGTTCTGTCATAATTAGTTTGTACTAAATCTTGTTCATTTTTTTTAGAGTCAATATAATTATTTAGATCATAGATTGATGAATTTGTATTTTGAAATACTGTCGGTCTGACATTGGTAGCAATACGATGCTTCTGTTCGTCTTCTTCATTTTTATTCATTAAGTAACCTACTCCAGCCAGTCCGAGTAAAATAACACCTTCCATATATACTTGGTATAGAATATAATTTATTTTATTTTAAACAATCATTTTATTTTAAACAACCGCTTTATTTCTAAGGGTAAGGTATTATGATCAAAATATGTTATCATTATATCATCAAAATGTCCTAATAATTTAAAATGTAAATTATTTTCGTGTATTAATACTATCGTATTGCGGTTCATATCGTATAAACTAGCAGTAGGATAGGGTTCATATATATTTAATTGTGCATTTTGTGACAATATGAATACATTTATAGAAAATGTCTCCATAACTAATTGTAGTATCAAGTGATCACCCCAATAAGAATGCCCCGATTTACATATTTCTTCTTTAAATTTATCTAGAGTATCTATTTCATAGGGGTTCCATGATTCATCAAAATCATCTAAATCTTTCATACATCTGTAACAAGATATTATATTTTCAAATTGCGTTTCCGTTATTGAATTAGCCACCATCTGGCGTATATCTACTGAATCATAAAAATCTTCGTATTTGGTATTTAATGCATAACTTATACAGTGGAATAAACAATCACCGTCATCGCCACATTCTAAGGATCCAAATAATGAATTATTTGGATAAGGATTATATAATCTATTCAACTGTTTAATCCATTGTTTATTTAGTTTTTGCCACCCTAACTCTTCGAGTTTGATATGCCAATTATGATTTTTTACAAGTTCATCTTGATAATATGTTTTATTATCTTTAGTAACTATATTTTCTGTTAAATATATTTCGTCCATATTATCTTTACTGAGTATTTTATTTTTAGGTAAAATACCAAAATTTTATCAAATTTAAAAAAAGTAGTGGTTCAAAATTAATTACATAGTGTCTTATGATTATCCAACAAGTTTAAAACGGTGTTTTCACCAATTCTTAAAAATGGTTCTAAGGCGGTATCTTGGGGATTAAGTGGAAGTGCCTCCCAACGGTTAATGCCAAATTCTTTTAGATCAAATACGGGGTCAGATATTCTTGAATTTACAGCATCAAAATATCCATCATCCCCGTGTAAAGGTTCTTGGAATGTTTTATTTTCATATGGTGAATATTGTAAAAAAATATTCTGAGTATTCGGTCTCGTTAAATTCATTAATTCTGAGTGAGCATCAATATAATCGGTATTGATACCTTGTTTGTGCACCGAAATATTTGTTCCCGGTGCCCACGGATACACCGGTAACTTGGTTTTTAATGATTCATCTAATATATACATACCTGGTCCCTTAGATTGATCATTCATTAATTTATTTTGTTCTTCATTAAATGCTCTACCAAATTCCATATATATAACTTAATATTTTAATTTATCATTTGTTTTAATTATTCGTTGCTTTAATTAACCGTTTGGTGTGATTTTTCTTGACACCTTCTTAAATAATCTTCATTCCTTTGCATTTGTCTGGTGGGTAGGCCACCGCGGACCCAACTATCCATACTATTTTCAGGGATGATATGCTCCAGATTTTGTACTTCATCACGTAATTTAGGGATCATGGGTGTAAAATAGTTACCTATTGTTACGCCCGTCAATGAATTACACGCTCTATCATCACTAGTTATGTTACCCGATCTTATAACACTATCGATGTCAACATCGAAATAACCCCGTGTTAAATCTCCTGTTGTTAAATGTTCGCGTTCAACTAGTTGATGAATATAGTTCTTATTAGTTATTTTATCATCGTTTTGTCTTAGAGATGTATCAGTGTCTACTAGACAACCTTTCTCACCAATCCATCCGGCGCCACCGTTAAAATTGACGGTAACTTGAGATAACTGAACATCGCGAACATCTTTTAATTCGCAACCACATCCATGGGTATTGTTCAAAAAATAATTACCAGGACCCTGTGACTGTATGATATCCAGGTCAATAGCAACCGGATCATCTTTAATGGATGCTTTTTTATATAAACTAAAATCTTTAACAGACGATTCTTTAGTTAAACATTCACTCGGTTCTTTATCCACTGTTTCGGGGTTAGCATGTGATCTATATCCCATTGGTCCTACTTCATCAACACTTGGCATTTATACTTAGATAGATATTTTTTATCCATCGTTAACAAAAAAAATACAGATAAATAAAAAAATAAAATAAATTATGAAGGGGAACCTTGTCCACCACCGTTTCCATCGCCCACTGCTAAGCAAGCCAAACCATTACCCTCTTTGCACGTCGCGGTTGTCTTATACAACCAATTGGCAAACGCCGCCTGATCTGGGACACCATCTCTTCCCGGGACGCTAAAAAATTGACGCTGTGAATTTTCTTTTCCAAAAATATCGGTGTAATTCTTATATAATCCTTTATCAAATTCTTTTTCTATTTTGCGTTGAACACCTTTATTATCATATGATGTACATGATGATGGTAATTCTTTATCAGTAGCAATGTCGAAGTATGGTGTATTCATAAATGGATTATCTTTGGTTGGTAATTGACAACCAATATTATGACTTTGGTCTGATAAATCTATTGGACTTATATCATTTTTTAATTTATTTGTAACGCTTTCTTTTTGTATTGATGTGTTATTTTTAAAAATGAAATACGATACTAACCCAACTATTAATGGCACCGCTAAAATATTAGTGTTCTTATTGTATAAATATACTATGATAGTATAGTAGATACAGAATCTCATGATGGCGTTTAATTTGCGGACAGTATCAAACTCTTTTATGGGGAAAATTTCAAATAAATATTCTCGTTCAAACAATATACTATATTGGTTATACCAAAATGGTGTATACATTATATATGATTAGATAATATTTAATTATCTACTTTATTTACTTGAACTGTTTGTTTTGCTTTTAATTTATTTTGTAACCTAGTTTTTGTTTTGTTACTTGTATGTGGATTATTAGTCGTTTGTGGATTAACTACTTTAGTATTTTGTCCCATCTCTTGAGTCATTTGTTGAAACATTTCCGATTGACCTAGTTGACCATACATATTCTGTGCTTCATTTACCATCGTATCTTTATCTAATTCCCCGGTTTCTACCTTAGAATTAACTACATCATGAATAGTTCCCATAATCTTATTCATCGCGCCACCACTCATCAGATTGCTGAATAGTTCCATAGGATTATCAGTATTTGCGCCACCTAACATACTTTCTATGTCTAATTCTTTAGAAACTTGTTCTGCTAATTTACCTATTTCGCTATTATTCATAATTTGTTCAAATGGATTAACAGGTTCGGCAGTATTTTGCTGACCTACATTATGTTGTTCGGTATTATGTTGTTCGGTATTCCCTATATCATCAGCGATAGGTTCTTTAATATTTTCGGTCATTTTCTTAATTTTTTTAACATCTGATGCGATATTTTTATCGGTTAATTCAACTTCTTTATTATCCGATAAATCCGCTAGAGCCGTTTGTAAGTCTTTATTAGAATGATAACTTAATGAAATTAAGCAAAACGTCTGTAAATACTTCCAGACAGTTTCTTTGGTTTTGTAGCTTATATTTGTCGTCCATATATTCTTAAAAGATACATCCGTTAAAATTAATGGATCATCATCAAACATAGTGTCTTCTTTATTTGTAATTTTTTTATTTACTTTGTGAACTCTCTCTAAAAATTCTCTTAAAAGTTCGGTTTCATCTATCTTACAATTCTCAATTTTTAAGATAGAACCATATGTATCTTCTAATTTAATTTTATATTCGGGGAAGACTTTAATGATATCATTTATAAAAGACTTGAATACCGATAAACATTGAACGTTTACATCCATTTATATATAAAAGAGATAAATAAAAAAAATAAATTAACGCGATCACTTTAATAAATTACGTTCATTCATAAGTCTTTCATATGAATCATCCATTTTCTTTTGTTTTTCTTGTTTTTGAAATGATTCGTTACTGTTTTCCATAGGAACTTTTTGAACACCATCGCTAGATAAATTATCGCTGGCTTCAGATATAACTGAAAATCTTGTATCTTCTAATGAAACATTTTGTTTAGAAAAATCATCATTTGATTCACTAATAGGGGCAAAAGTACACCCACCATCTGGACACCAACCCATTAATTCGTCTACTGGATCACTTGAATCTTGATTACCCTTGACTGGTTTTAGTCCTTGTTGCTGCTGCGGTGGTTGCTGCTGATGCGGTTGCTGCTGCTGTTGCTGCTGCTGCTGTTGCTGTTGCTGAGGATGGTATCTATTTTTAATATCGGGATTTTGCTTGAAAATTTGTTCTACTAAATTATTCATGTAACCAAATACATCATCATTTTTAATCATTTGTTGATTAGCCACTAATGTCGGGACTGTTTCGATATAATCGGGGAATTGTTGAGTTTGAACATCAACTATTTGAAACTGTTGTTTTAGGAACGCGTATCTATGGATACCTAAAAGTAATTTCTTACAATGGGGGCAACCCCGACTTATGTAGATAATTCTATCACTCATTTATCTATATAAAATAAATAATTAAATGATGAATAAACATACTTGAATTTATTGACTTTCACTTTAAGCGTTTAATTGGTGTGTAGCAGTTCCCTGCGTTTGTAACCTAAATTCTTTATTTTCTCTCGTATCCAATATTGAATTTGATGGGTCGTCTTCTTTCATATCAATTACTCTTTGCGAAGCAAATTTTATATAATCTAGTACAGCATTAATCGCGTGTGGTTCCAGCTCACTCAGTGTTCCTTCCAATATTGGTGTTTTAAAACTCTGGGCGGTTGTATTATATTCCTTATTTAGTGCTACTTGTTCTACGTGATTTTTATCCGTAATTATTGCATTTTTTATTAAAAG
>Ga0206130_10006353_pt1 | contig 13547 bp, 9 predicted proteins | sample Helgoland_Spring_9_FD_148637 | JGI IMG/M metagenome (GOLD analysis project Ga0206130, IMG submission 148637) | Pelagic subsurface seawater microbial communities from Kabeltonne, Helgoland, North Sea - Helgoland_Spring_Bloom_20160512_1 | ecosystem: Environmental > Aquatic > Marine > Epipelagic ... | reverse complement strand
TAAAACTCAAAAACACTATATTTACAAAAAAAAATTGCGCACTAAAATATCACTTCTATTCGCTTTGATGTTGCTACTTAGTTGTAAGACTATGTATAAAACACTACCCTTTTCGGAAACTCCAATTCCTGAGGCACCTGATTATTCCAATCCAGATTATTGGGCAGTTCTCCCGGGTCAATACCCTGAAGAATTAAAATCAATAACAGGTAAAACGTCTGAAAATGATGTGGATGTGTTTTTTCTATATCCAACCTTATTGACAGATAAAAAGGATACTTCTTGGAATGCGGATTTAAAGCGTGATGATATTCGAAAGAATGTTCTTTCAAAATCGGTTAAGTTTCAGGCATCAAGCTGGGCTAAGGCGGGCAATATATATGTTCCTTTTTATCGACAATCTCATTATAAAACTTATGTAGAGCCCTACAATTTGGAAGGGCCTGCTTCATGGAAAATTGCATATCAAGACATTTCAAATGCATTTGCATATTATTTAGAGCATTACAATAAGGGCAATGGAATTATTTTAGCCAGTCATAGTCAGGGAAGTATTATGGCGAAAGAATTGATCAAGGATTTTTTTGATGGCAAAGAATTGCAAAACCAATTGGTAGCTGCTTATTTGCCGGGGGTACGTGTTAAAGAAAACGAACTGGGTTCGATACAACCAATGTACCAGCCCGAAGCAATAGGCGGCTTTGTAAGTTGGAATACGTATAAGAAAAAAAATTACCCTAAGACCTACGAACAATGGTATAAAGGGGGTGTTACTACGAACCCAATTACTTGGGACAAAACAGTAAAAACTTCGAGATCGGAACACTTGGGGACTTTAAATTCTGATGGTAAAATATATGATATGGCGATTGGGATCGAAATTGTTGATGGTTTGATATGGTCAACTGTACCTCGAATTCCCAAACGTTTCTTCCTTTCTTTTGTTAAAAACTATCACTTTGCCGATGTGAATTTATTTTGGAAAGATATTGAAGTAAATGCCCAATTGCGAGCAAAAACATGGTTGGAACTTCACAAGACTAACTAATGTTGAACGCTTTACTAGATCGTTGCAAAGAAGAGTGGCAACTAGCTCTTACACAAAGGAAACATCCCTATCGTTTTTTTGTTTTAGGAACTGTTGCTAACTCACGGCCAGAATTAAGAACTGTTGTTTTGCGAGATTTTAATTCCGATTCAATGGAGTTTACCATTTTTACAGATGCTCGCTCCAGCAAAGTTTCTAGTTTGAATAAAAATGAAACTGTAGAAATTCTTTTTTATAATCCAGAAAAACTAACCCAAGTTCGCGTTCAAGCCCAATGCGTATTAAAAGTAGAAGACGATATTTTGTTTAATGAGCAAGCCTTGGCATCGCAAAAAGACTACACTACAAATTTAGCTCCGGGCAGTCCCATTGACTCGGTGTCTTCTGTTTCTTTCCTGAACGAAGAGCATCATTTTTTGAAACTTGTTTTTCAAGCCACACAGGTTGAATATCTTGAATTGAAACGTCCCGTTCACATTCGTGCGCTATTTAAAAAGGAAAAGGAACGCTGGATAGGAGAATTTAGTACCCCCTAAAGCCATTCGTTAGATTATTTTTTGTAATTTTTGATTTTAAATAAGCCTTATGAAATCAGAAAAAAATAATCAAAGTTCAAGAAGAAGTTTCTTGAAAAAAGGACTTCTTGCTTCTTCAATAATAATTGTTCCAAGACATGTACTTGGCGGTCAGGGCTATCTCGCTCCGAGTGATCGCTTGAACATTGCAGGAATTGGTGTAGGTGGGAAAGGAAGAAGTGATATAATCAATGCATCTGTTAAAGGGCGTGAACGTGTTGTTGCTTTATGTGACATAGACCCTAGCGGAACACATGGCGTTTTAGACACCATCAAAGATTTCCCAAACGCAAATTTTTATACTGATTTTAGAAGACTTCTAGATGCAGAAAAGGATCTTGATGCTATAACCATATCGACTCCAGATCACACCCACGGTGTAATTGCTATGGAGGCTATGAATCGTGGGATTCATGTGTACGTTCAAAAACCACTAACACATAATATTAAAGAAGCTCGTTTACTTACCGAAACTGCTCGTGCAAATAAGATGGTTAGTCAGATGGGTAACCAAGGGGCTTCGAATCCAGCACAAGTTAAAGTTCAAGAATGGGTTGATGCTGGACTCATCGGAAAAGTTTCTGAAGTTAAAGTATGGACTAATCGGCCCGTGTGGCCACAAGGAATTCCTAAACCAAAACCCGATCCACAAAACAAACCGAGCAACCTAGCTTGGGATCAATGGTTAGGACCAGCATCTGAAACACCTTATAGTTCGTCCTTACATCCGTTCAACTGGCGTGGCTGGTGGGAATATGGAACTGGAGCACTAGGCGATATGGGCTGCCATTTAATTGATATTCCATTTCGTGCACTTGGTTTGCACTACCCAACCGCGGTAGAATGTAGTGTTGGAAGTGTGTATACTCAAATGTGGGTAGCAGAGCATTTACCAGAAGGTTGTCCACCCTCATCTTCAGTCACTATAAATTTTGATGCAACCGAAAAGAACCAAACACCTTTAGTAATGACGTGGACCGATGGAGGGATACGTCCTGCGCATCCTGATCTAATTCCATCTACCGAGGACATTGGAGAGCCAGGCGGTGGTAACGGTGTCTTGATGATTGGAGAACATGGAATTATTAGTACAGGAGTATATGGTCATTACCCTCAATTATTTAGAAAAGGACAAGAAACCTTAACCTTTGAACAGCCAAAAAGTAAAGAACCTGAATTTGGACATCAAAGACAATGGATTGACGCCATCAAGGCAGGATTCAATAGTGATGAACACAAAGCACTGACTTCTTCTTTCGATTATTCAGGGCCACTTACCGAAACAGTTTTGATGGGTAATATTGCTATTCGTAGCTATTTACTCCGAAAAGGAAGTGGGAGGAATATGGAATACTACGGCCGTAAAAAATTAATGTGGGATGGAACTAATATGAAGATAACAAATCTAAAAGACGCAAACCAATTTATTGGTCGAAACTATCGTAAAGGATGGGAACTGTAGGAAAATGTAGATGAAGAAAAATGTGATATGGATTACCGGTGCGTCTTCCGGAATTGGAGCCGAATTGGCAAAACAATACGCAAAAGAAGGGGCTTTTCTGATTTTATCAGCACGTCGTGAAAAGGCTTTGCAAGAGGTTAAAAACTCTTGTGAACATCAAGAAAATATTGCTGTTTTACCTTTAGATTTAAAGGATTTTAAATCGATGGCACAGCATGTTGAAAAAGCACTAGCTATTTATGGTTCTATTGACCTCTTGATCAATAATGGAGGAGTAAGTCAACGATCACTTATTGCGAATACAAAAATTGAAGTATATCAAGAATTGATGGATATTAATTATATGGGAACGGTAGCATTAACTAAAGCATTGTTGCCATATTATATAGAACGTAAAAAGGGGCATTTTGCAGTGGTGACTAGTGTAATGGGGAAATTTGGTTCTCCGTATCGATCTGGATATTGTGCAGCAAAGCATGCTTTACACGGCTTTTTTGACGTTCTCCGTATGGAGCATCAAAAAGACAATGTCGATGTTACATTGATATGTCCAGGATTTGTACAAACCAATGTTACAATCAATGCTTTAACAGGAACTGGGGATCGCTTGAATCATGACGATCCTGGAACACAAAATGGGCTTGAAGTAGCTTATTTTTGTAGAAAAATGATCCGAGCGATCCGTAATAAAAAATGGGAGGTATCCTTTGGCAAGAAAGAAAAACTAGGTGTTTTTGTAAAGCGATTCTCACAAAAAGTATTACATGCAATCGTAATGCGTTCGAATGTCCGTTAAAGTTTATAACTTAATTCTTAATCATCATGAAAAATCAAAACAAGATACAAAGACGTGACCTTATTAAAACACTTGCAGTTGGAGCAACAACTGCTTTTATTGGCTCAGGATTTACTAAACTTGAAGCGCAAGAAGTTTCTAATCAATTGAAAGGGAATATCAATCATTCCGTATGTCAGTGGTGTTATCCAGACCTTAGTTTAGATGAGCTTTGTGAAGTAGCAAAAGAATTTGGTTTTATGGGAATTGATTTAATAGGGCCAAGCGGTTGGGATACTTTAAAGAAATACGATCTTGTTTCGACCATGTGCAATGGTGCAGAAATAAGCCTTACCGAGGGGTTCAACGACCCTCAGTACCATTCCGAATTGATTGAAAATTACACCAAGCACATCAAACTTGTGGCGGAAGCTGGTTTCACCAACCTCATTTGTTTTAGTGGTAATAAGAGGGGAATGGATGATGAAACAGGTTTGCAGAATTGTGTAAAAGGTCTACAGCAGATTCTTCCTTTAGCAGAAAAAATTGGCGTAGTTATTCAAATGGAGTTATTCAATTCCAAAGTTGATCACCCAGATTATATGTGTGACAATTCTGCCTGGGGAATTGAGCTTTGCAAGCGAGTTGATTCACCGAATTTCAAATTGCTCTATGACATTTACCATATGCAAATTTCAGAAGGTGATATCATAAGAACGATTACCGATCATCATCAATATTTTGGGCACTATCACACTGCAGGTGTTCCAGGAAGAAACGAAATTGATGATACTCAAGAGTTGTTTTATCCAGCAATAATGAGTGCTATTGTAGAGTCTGGATACAAAGGAGTCGTTGCTCAGGAATTTATCCCGAAAAATGAAAACCCATTAGAATCCTTAAAGAATTCTATTTTAATTTGTGACGTTTAAAGTAAATCCCGTGTTTTAAGTTGGCTCTAAAGTTTCTTATTTTTGTATAACTATATATCAATGAAACAGTATAACTTTTACTTAATCGTATTTGCCTTATTTTTTAATTCCTGCGGATCTAATCAGATAATTTCAAGTGAAGAAGGGGAGTGGCGTTGGTTACCCAATACTGAAACTCCTCACCGTATTATTCAGGTTCATTTTGAAAATGAACCTTGGGAAAAATTAGATGCTTTTGTAATGGAACACCCAACGGAAAGCTCTTTTTTGATTCAAGAAACGGCAACTAATGACGACGAGCCTTCATCTCCAAATAATTTTACAACCCATAATTTTCAATTGGCAAGCCTTCCCTTTGCTGATTCCTCTTGTGGGGATTTAACAGCATATTACGATACAAATAATTAATTATATATTAGCTCAATAATCTATTTCTAAATGATAAAATCCAAGATCGTCTTTTTATGTAATTTATTGTTGTGTATTGGTCTATTTGGCTGCTCTTCTTCAGAAGGAGTTGCTCTTGGTGACCTAACAATAGATGAAAATGCTAGTCAAGTAATTCACCTGTTAAATGATGATCCATATTCTGGTAGAGTATTTCAATACGAGAAGGGTACAGAATTCTTGTCTACTGAATTTTATTTGCTTGATGGAGTTTTTAATGGTTCTTATGTTGAGTTTTTTCCTGGTGGATTGCTTAAGCATACTGCTTTCTTTGACAAAGGAGTTTTGAATGGTTTAGAGGAGCATTATTTCGAAAATGGTCAGTTGAAAGAATCTGTTAATTATGTACAAGGTAACTTCAATGGTAAACGAATGGTTTACTGGTCTAACGGTATTTTGAAGGAACAAAACTCATTTTCAAATGGAATTTTAGGAGGTGAAAATCTCTTTTACTATTCAGATGGGAAGCTTCGTAAACGTTTAAAATTTGATACGCGAGGAAAACGAGATGGTAAATGGGAAGATTTTCATCCCAATGGCCAACTTAAATTGCGTGTCAAATATAAAAATGGAACCCAATTATCGACCTCAGATACTTTTGATTTCTATGGAAATATTATTGTGAACCAATAATTCTTAGTAACATACTTTTGAACTGAGAACTGTATAACTTCCACTATCTATTGAAACCATACCGTCTAAATGACAAAAGATAAAAACCTCACCCTTCGGTACATATACATCGTAGCTTCTACAATCACAACCTTGGTAGCTTATGATTACTCCACTGCTTCCAGCCTCAATTGTTTTTTCTGTACACGGTGAACATGTAAGTGAGATAGTTACTGTCACTGTATTACTGTCTACTGTTCCGTCATTTGCTTTGTACGTAAAACTGTCTCCAGCATCCATTACTCCACTTTGAGTGTAGCTGAACGTACCACCTGGATTTAGAACTAAGGTTCCTGAAGATGTGCCAGTGACCAGAATAGCGGTTAAGGGGTCGCCGTCTGTATCGGTATCATTCATTAATACACTGTTCATTCCACCAGTCAATAAAGAAGTAGTTTGACCTACGCCTACCGTTATGCTATCAGGAAAGGCTACTGGAGCGTCATTTGTTGGTGTAATCGTCACTGAAACCACCGTAGGGAGTCCATATCCTTTTCCATCGAAAGGAATATAGGTAAAGCTATCTATAAAATCTTCAGACCCTAAATGAGTGTAGGTGAAAGACCCGTCACTGTTTAATGCCAATGTTCCATAGAGTGGACTCGTTCCAATTTCTGCAGTTAGTAATGCGGTATCCCCTGCATCTGCATCGGTGTCATTTGACAGTACACTTGAAGAAGCTGCAGTAGTGGTAGTTGCCGTTCCATTTTCAAATAAAACAATAGTTTCGGTAACACCTACTGGAACATTATTGATGTAAATTGTGACGGTTGTTGTATTTCCAATATTTAAAAATGTATCACGGGGTGTATAGGTGAAACTGTCAGTAACTGTAGCACTACCATTGTGTGAATAAGTGAAGTTCCCGTTAGCTAATAAGGATACTGTACCATTTACAGGACCAGTACCTATAGCTGCAGTCATTGCATCACCCTCTGGATCAGAATCATTTGCTAAAACAGAATTTGTTATTCCGTCATTCATAACACTTGTTGTTGCACCATTCACTAAACTGATTACCTCTCCCACACCAATTGGTGGATCATTTACTGGTGTAATACTAACAGTAAATAGATCATCTACTGTACAAGATATATCTCCATCCAAGGCTATTAAATTAATAAAAGTTGAGCCGCTTTGATTGGTCAGAAAGTCAATAATTAAAGCGGTAGCTGTTATGCTTGTAGCAACTAAGCTACTGTTACCTATTGTAGTTGTATAGTTTAAAGGGGTTGTGTCAACATCTTCAAATATGTTTGCCAACGGAATGATAAAATCAGGATCATCTTCGTTTGCTGATATATCAGGAGTGGGATTTTCAAGAGTCGGGCAGTCGTTTATTGGATTTATTGTTACTGGAATCTCAATGTCGATGTCACAACCTCTTCTATCGTTTACATTTAGTGTCATGGTTGCAGTCCCGAATTGATTCAAATTTGGCGTAAAAGTCACAATTCCATTAGCATCTGTAGTAGCTGTAAGTAAGCTGGTTGCTGTATGTGTTAATGTGTACATTGGTGCATTTCCATCATCATCATCATCGTTGATTTCGGCTCCATAATTCCAAGTCCACAATGGCCCATCTTCATTGGCATCTGGGAATCCACCCACAGCTGTGTAGACAGGACAATCATTCACTTCTTGTATTGTAATACTAATGGTAATTATATTACCAATTTGCCCACCAGGAGCAATTTCAGCAGCACGATATTGAAATGAATCTGTTGTAGTTTCACTTCCATCGTGGGTATATGTAAAGGTTCCAGTTGACGAAAATGCCAAAGTTCCATTTGCGGGCGCAGTTAATTGAATTGCTTGTAAAGCGTCACTTTCTGTATCGGTATCATTCGTTAATAGTGATGTGTTTGATAAAGTAGTTTGTGTAACTGTTCCCCCTTCTAACACAAATAGAGTATCGGTTACAGTTACTGGTGGATCGTTTACTGCTATTATATTTACTAAAAAGACATCTTGCACTGTATTACATCCATTGGAGTCATCTATAGAAATTGTTACAGTTGTAGTTCCACTTTGTTCAGGAATATATTGTATTGTTAGTGTACTTGTGTTTATAGTTATGTTTGCTATAGACGGATCATCATTAGTAAATGAAAAACTTAAGGGATTCCCCTCAGCATCCGAAAAATTAGGACTTAAATTGATTATTGTATTAGCTGCATCCTCATTTACATTTACATCTGGTAAAGGAGTATCGATATCAGGGCAATCATTTATTGGGTTTATATCAATTGAAACAAGAACATCTGTATTTGTAGTACTGTCGCTAAGTCTATAAGTGAATGTATCAGTAATAGTTTCCGAACCATCATGATTGTATACAAAGGTTCCGCTTGTTTGAAGTGTAAAAGCCCCACCAGTATGATAGAATGGTCCAGATAGAGGCACTAATGTCGATGTTAAGTTATCTTCTTCGGTGTCTGAATCGTTGGCTAATACTGTTACGGAAATTGTTGTTGAGCTTGCTGTTTCCCCTTCATTCACTATTATAGTGTCAGGAAATCCCACGGGAGTGTCGTTTTGAGGAACTACTGTAATTATAAATGTACTACTAACAAGTGTTGAGCAATTAGCAGCACCATCTGTAGCATATAGGATAATTGTACTACTTCCTGTCTTATTATCTGCAAAATCCACGGTAAGGGTTGCGGTGTTTAAATTAGCGGTGAGTAAAGGTGTATTGGTATTACTGACTGTTAGCGTTATTGTATTTAATTCTTCATCTGTAAATACAGAGCCAATATTAATTATTAAATCGGCTGCATCTTCCATAACAGTTCTATTGGTTATTGGAGTTGTTAAAGTCGGGCAATCATTTGTGTGCGTAATTTGAATGGTAACTGTTGTAGTATTTCCAAGACCACTGCCATCATATGGTCTATAGAAGAAAGTATCGGTTGCAATTCCAGCACCAAAAATTTGATTGCCATCATGAGTGTAGCTGAAAGTTCCATTATCTAAAAAGCTAAGAGTACCCAGATCAGGCGCTAGGATAGGGACAGGCTGCCCAAGAACAAAACCAGCAGTTAAGATAGAACCTTCAAGGTCTGTGTCATTAAACAAAACTGAGGTAGCACCAGCTGTGGTTACAGTTACAGTTCCTCCTTCATTTACTATAATTGTATCAACAACTCCTAGGGGTAAATCATTAACAGCATTTACAGTAACCAAAAAGCTTTCTGATTTCCCACAGAACGTATCATTTGCGGTAAGGGTAACTGTCGCCGACCCCACCTCATTATCAGTGTAATCTAGCGTTAGGCTTGTGGTATTAATACTAGCTGTTAGTAAAGACGGATTAGTAGTTGTAACTGTATAGGTTAAAGCTTCTCCTTCTGGATCAAGAAATGTACTTGAAAAATCGATTACAAAATCTGCGGCGTCTTCTGTTGTTGTTATATCAGTTAGAGGGGTTTGAACTATCGGGCATTCCTCTACGGGTGTTACTGTTATTATAACTGATACCGTATTTCCAAATACTGTTCCATCATTTGCATGATAGCTAAAGGTGTCCGAAGTAGTTTCCGATCCATCATGGGTGTAAGTAAATGATCCAGTTCCAGAAAGAGCTAGTTCACCATTAATAGTGTTTGTAACAAGGGCCGAGGTCATGGCATCTCCATCTGGTTCGTTATCATTGGATAGGACAGAAGTTGCACCTCCAGTTGTGGTTGTGGCTGTTCCACCTTCTATCACTGTTATGGCGTCTTGGACTGAAACGGGTGGGTTGTTGGAGGATGTAAAAGAACCTGTGTAAATCCCCCTACCATAGGATGCAGCTACAACCCTGTTATCAAGAGCTGATACGCCTCTGAAATCCATATCACGAACAGGAACATCACTCATTCCATTATATGATTGAACCCAATTAGGACTCGCAAAGTTGAAATTAGTGGTTCTCCATACCCCAAGTTCTGTACCAATAATAACTTCATTAGGCTCATAAGGGTTATGCAAAATTGAAAGTACTGGTAAATCTGGAAGGTCACCTTCCTTATTAGATGAAGAAGAAAAACCGTCGGATGTAAAACGGATATTAGAATTTGTAATAGTATTTAGACCATAATTAAAGTATGTAACATAAATCTCATTTTCATTTTCTCCAAAATGAATATCAGAAACACTTCCTAATTGGCTATATAAAGAAGGTGATATTGAGGAGCCACCCTCGATGTTTGCATTTGTGATTTTTTTTACTTTACCATTTGAAAGTCCAACAAATAGAGTGCTACTATCTGTAGTGAAACCTGATACTGCAAGTGCTGTGACGTGAGCACCAGTTTCAACACCATTGATAATAAATGTTGCTGGAGTTCCTCCTCTTTCAAGCCCTGTAATCACTCTTATTTTATTATCTCCGGCACATGAAAAGTATGCATCTTGATTAGAATCTAAAGCCGCTGGATTTATAAAATCTCCTTCACCATCTGGAATACCTAGATTATTTCCAAATTCAAAATCTCGAGAAACTATAACTCCAGCAGCACTATATTCTTGCCTTGTTATTCTATCATTATAAATATAATTCATAATATGATAATGACCACCAACTTGATCAAACTCAGTTGCTGCCCCATCACCACCTTGAATTTCAGATCCATCAGTCTTATTAAAATTAGAATTTTGGATCTCCCAAGTACCATTATCTTGAGTTCCACCAATAACATAGTCATTTCCTGCAAAATCAGGAGGTGACTGGGCTACGGTATAAAACTGAAGGGTAATCATTCCATTTTCATTTCCTAAAAAAGTCGATGTATTAGATGCAGTTGATAAACTTGATGAATAATAAACTCCTCCATCATTAACAACTATTGCTTTATCAGGCTCAGTAGGTTTAAAATATAGACCATGTTGATCTGCGTGAACTGTTGAAACACCAAGGTCTTCCATTCCATTAAACTGACCCCAAACATTTATTTGACTCCATGATAATCCGCCATCTTGACTTCTATACCAGTTAATTCCCCCAACGTAAATTATATTCTCGTTATCCGGATCAACTTCAATTTCTAAATCATAAAACGATTGCCCATTTGTAAAATCAAAACTAGGGTGGCCTGAATCAGCAGATATAGGAGGTTCTATATAAGTTAAAGTAGAAAAATTGTCAATAGTTTTATATATTATAGGAAGTCTTGGGTAATTAGTGGTTGAACTACTTGTGTTAGATGTCTCAACAATCACATAATGTGTATTAGTGTTTTGATGACTAGAAGCTATTTCTGTTCTCCTTCTGTCTGATTCAGATGTAAGTGGATAAGTAGGATAAGTTGGATTTGCTTGTGAAAAAATTATACCTTCATCACTGAAAAAGAATTTACCACCATCTAATCCACCCCAATATGGATTTTTAGTTGTAGAAATCCATATTCTGTTGGAGACTTCTTGGACTTCTAGATCATTTATTTCTTGCCTTGAGGCACCTAGGGTTATTTTGCTGAAAGTAGCTCCTGCATCGTCTGACTTATACAAACCATTTATTTTTGTGTCAAACCCAGATCCTACTCTATTTGAGTAAGTTGTACCCAAAGCTGCAAATACTTGTGCATCTGTAGTATTATCAAGATCATGATCATATAAAATAATATCATTTATTGCAAAATATCCTTCAACTTGTACAGATGGTGAAAATGTAGTGGTTACAGTTCCAGTTGAAGGTCCTAAGAATCCCCTTCCAAAAATTAAGTTCCAATTTACGCCCCCATCTTCTGATTTGTATATTCCGTTCCCAGATGCATCACCACCTGTATAACTTTCACCGGTACCAGCATATAAAACTGATGTGTTTTGAGGGTCTTGTACAATAATAGAGATTGCTAAATTACCAGGTACTCCAGTAACCCTGGTCCAAATTGAGCTAGCATCTGTAATGTCATTATTTCTCCAAATTCCACCGCTCACTCCACCAGCAATTACTCTTGTGCCTCCTATATCTGTAAGATCCCATACCGCTGCACGAGATCTACCTGCAGCATTTTTAGGACCAATTTCGTACCAAGGTGTTGCACCACTTTGACCTGGAACAGCTCTTCTGTATGCACCAGATCTTTCTATTTCTAGTTGTTTTTGAATACTTTGTTTACTTTGATAATTTGGAACGCCAGTAGATGGATCTAATGTCAAATCATACATCTGCTCATTAAATTTATTTGGAGGGAGACCTCTCTCAAGTCGTTCTTTCTTCGAAAGCTTGGATGTTTCTTTGAAAGGACTGTTTTCTAAATGATAACGATGAAGATCCTCAGGAGATTCTTTTTTAGTGAACCACCAAAAACCAGATCCGATAATCAGAAATCCACAAAGTGTTAATAAAGAAACTTTATAATTCATTTTATGAAAAGTAAGTAATATTGTAACGTAATTTATTCATTTAAATTATGCCATCGATTAATAGTTTTTTTATCGCAAAGAAGAGAAGAAACATTTTGTCTTCCTCATGGAACATACCGTTACTTATAGTTAGCCTAATAAAGTCTGAGCTTTCATAGCTAATCCCATATCACCGCCTATTTTAATTTTACCTCCCATTACGGCCATCATTGGGTTGAGGTCTCCATTTTTAAGGTCCATCAAAACCTCTGCGGTTGTAGTTATGGTACAGTCTGCTTCTTCATTTTCTTGAGAAACAATGTTTGAGTTTCCTGATCCATCTACATATACAATTAAGTCACCGACTTCAAATTTTAATGTACCTCCGATAGCTTCAGCAGCTTCGGCTTTTTCTTTTAATTGGTCAAATACGTCGTTGTTCATTTCTTAAATTATTTAGCACTTTAAAATTAAGGATTTATTGGGAATTATATTCCATTATAGTAATTCTTTTCTAAGACTATTTTATACTTTTAAAAAAAAACTACCAGAGTATCTCAAAATTATTTTTCATATTTCTCATTCTTTGGCTAAATTTTTTTGCTTAGTCAACAATATCAATATTAATTTTCGCACAAATTCCATTGGAATAACCAATCAAATAGCCTTGTTTTGCCATGAATATTAAACTATGATCTTATCCCATCTATTTTGTTGCAGTTGAATACACACAGGGCTTTTCGTTCTGAATTAATTTCGATGCAAGTTTGAGAATCGATTGCTACAATTTTAGAACCTTGCGTTTGGATTTCAAAATCTAATTTTTTGCTAAAAAAATGCTTTGATCAAGATCGGGTATTAGGAGTTTGTAGGTCAGTTGCATTTTTCTAATTACAAAAGTCTTTGTTACAGTTAATCGAAAAAACATTATTTTTTGACAAATTAAGCTTTTAAAAGTACCTTTGAAGCATGAAAACACCATCAAAACTCACAAAGTGGCACATTATAAAACCCTGTGAAAGAGAATATCATTCCATTGCACGCTTAGCTAAAAAAAACGATTGCAGTGTTAGCTCAATTAAGCGTATGTTGTACAAAAACAAAAAGGCTTACGATGCTTTTTTACTTCATGCTCTAGATCCGAAGGTTTTAAAGCCTTTTTCTGAAGGAGAATAGAATACAAATAAATGAAGAAGATTGATCACATTGGAATAGCGGTTAAAGATTTAGAAGCATCAAACAAATTGTTTGCTAGTTTATTGAATACGCCTTGCTACAAAATTGAAGATGTTTCCGAACAGCAGGT
>Ga0206130_10006344_pt1 | contig 13569 bp, 13 predicted proteins | sample Helgoland_Spring_9_FD_148637 | JGI IMG/M metagenome (GOLD analysis project Ga0206130, IMG submission 148637) | Pelagic subsurface seawater microbial communities from Kabeltonne, Helgoland, North Sea - Helgoland_Spring_Bloom_20160512_1 | ecosystem: Environmental > Aquatic > Marine > Epipelagic ... | reverse complement strand
GAAAATAATGTAAGAATTAATAATAATGTTTTTGTTAATACATTTATGGATTTATTAAATCAAGAATTAAATAATTTAAATAATCAAAATAATAATGTCATTGATAATCAAAATAATAATGTTATTAATGATCAAAATAACAATGTTAATAATCCTATGGAAAACTTATTTAACATATTAAATAATAACAATAATAATAACAATAATAATATGACGAATATTATGAATAATTTGACAAATGAAATAAATAATATAAACACTGAAATAAATCATTTAGAAAACGAAGGTAATGAAAATGTTGAAGGTAATGAAAATGTTGAAGGTAATGAAAATGTTGAAGGTAATGAAAATGTTGAAGGTAATGAAAATCTTGAAGGTAATGAAAATGTTGAAGGTAATGAAAATGTTGAAGGTATGAATATAATTGACGTTCAAATTTCAACTGAAGAAATAAATGAAATCAAAGTTATTTCAAATAGAAAAACGGTTGAATTAATAAACAGTGCTTTTATTTTATATGAAGAAAAATATGATTTTGAATTATATGAAAAAATTAATGAAATATATTTAACAAGTTCAAATTTAGTATCTAATTCAATGACATCTCTGGTGGATAAAATTTATTATGTGTTATATAGAAAAAATTATACAATTGAAGAAATCACTATTCAATTGGTTGGATATGCTCATTTTTATGATAATTACTTTTTTAAAGATTATGAATTATTAAAATCACATATGACTAAACAATTACTTAAAATTTATGATTTAGAAGGAATTAATAATTTATTAAATAATCATATTGAAGAAAGATATGAACAAAATCGTGTTAAATTAATATTAGAACAAGATGAAATTGATAAATTAAAAAAAGATCATTATAATAATTTTAATGACACAATAAAAAAAAACAATATTAATTGTTCCATTTGTTTAGTTGATTTTGAAAAAACAGATGAAGCAAGATTATTAAAATGTTCGCATTTATTTCATACTGAATGTGTTGATAATTGGTTATTAAATTTTTCTCATAAATGTCCTGTGTGTAGAACAGAATCTGATAATTATAAAGCAAATATTTGAATTTATTTATTATATATTTCATACAATGTTTTTTTTTCTATTAATTTATTTTTTAAAAAATAAAAATTTAATTCTTGTTTTTCTTCTTTATTTTTCAACATATTTGTTATGGTATCAATAAATATAAAAGTATATGAACCATCCTTATTAAGAACATATTTTAAAGAGTTTTCAATGTTAAACAATTTCATTTCACAAGTATTGGCAACTTTACACTAAAATTAATATTACAGAATATTAAATTTTCAATTTTTATATAAATAATATTTGTTGTAAATTTCTTTATAGTATTTTTCTTCATCTATATCACTTAACAAAGCATCATATTTTGAATTTTTAAAATTATGAATATTATTCAATTTCAAATGATTGCTAATAGATTTTTTTATTCTAATGGTAAATTCATTAATGAAATTATTATTATTTTCATTTAATTTGTTAAATAATTTTAAAATATTATTATCATTAATAATATGATTAATACAATTTCTTAATACAAATGATTTAATATTATTATTTCTTATTGATGGATGAATTGACAAATAGTAATTAATAAATATTTTATCGTAATATGGGCTTTTAATATTAAAATTATTATTTAAATTAAATAAATTATTATACTGTATCTCATTCAAATTATTTCTAATTTCTTTATCATATATAATTGTGTCATCATTGTTTTCTAAATTATTTCCAAATAATTCCATTGAACCAAAATTATTTATAATATTTTTTGACAATGAATTATTTTCAATATAATCATATATTATGTAGTATTCAACACCTTTTCTAACTTTAGCTAACTTATAATTTTCTAATTTATAAACAACTTTATTAATTATATTAATTAATTCAGTTTCATCTACTACTATTTCTTTGTATTTTATTTTAAAAAAATCAGCTATTAATTTTGATTTTTTTAAATCACAATAATCATTTAATGTCAGTGAATATATTTCCAACTTTTTTAATTTATTTTTTGTTTTATATATATTATGAATTAAATAACACATTACACCACTATAAATATCTCCATTTAATACAAGTGAAGCAAAATCATTATTAAAATTATTTTTTAATAAAGTAACATTTAACATATTATACATTTCTGAATACATATTATTAATATTTAATGGAAAAGTATTTAACAAATACCTGTATGAATTAAAATTATGATATTTAACATTTTGTTTATTTAATTTCCACATATCTATATTATTATCATAATTAAATATAGTATATGTAGCACTATTAAATTTAACTATTTTATAATTATATTCATTATTATAATATAAATCATAATTTATTGTATTGTACAAATTGTTTATATTTTTTAGTTCTGTTGTAATACCGTAGTGATTATTTATATCAGAATATAAATAAATATTATGAATTCCAATATAATCATTAATTATATATAATTTTTGATTATCTTTATCAAACAAAATAAATGAATATATACCATCCACTATATTTAAAGTCTGTTCTATTCCATATTTTTTATAAAAATAAATAATATACTCATAATAATTATCTTCATTATCTATTTCAATATTAAGAATATTTGATAATTCATCATAGTTATTTATAATCCCAATTAAACATAATGATATATTTTCAATTATATCTGTATTCTTTTTTAATTTATTTTTATGATAGCCAATTATAGTATTTGGTTCTACTTCTATCAATCTTGATAATGTTTTATTTGAATAATTATTTCTATAGTTATCTCCAATCTTTTTAAATTTATTTTTATCTAACATTACATTTAATAAACCAAAAAAACCAAACATTTATAATTTACAATACTAATTATTTTTTATTAAATTTTATAAAATTTCAACTATTCTTGATAAATCTTTGTATTTTATTACTAAAACAATTATTCCTTCAATTATACTTAATTTATTTAATTTATTTATTATATATTCATCTTTCAAATTGTTAATATATATTTCAAATATTTCATTTGTTTTTTCATCAAATAATTCAATTGATAATTTTTTGCAACAAATAATTTCACATTTATATTTTTCAATTAATGGAATTTTCATTTCTTCGTCATAATATTCCACAAACCAATGTTTTTTATCGTTAAAAATATTTACACATTCCATAGAAATAATTGATCTGCTTTTTTTTCTACCATAGCTTTTATTTTTAGTTATTTCTTCTATTTTAAATATTTCATTTTTACAAATAATGTTGTCATTAATATTTAATTGACAAGCCATTTTTATATTTAAAAAATCATTCATTTTAAATTTTTATTATAAAAATATTTTTTCAATTTTTAATTAAACTAAAAATATATTTTTATAATAATATATTTTATTTATTATGATTATTAATACCAAAAATTTTATTGACAAAATAAAAAATTTAAAACAAAAAGATTTTAATAAATACAGAACTTTTCATAAGTTTATTGACAGAGAAGATTATCGAAATAAAATTAAATTATACATTAAACATGAATATTTAGATAAAAATTTATATTATAATATTCTTTCATATGAAGGTGATTTATTATTAGGAATATATAATCCTATGAGTTTTAATATTAACTTAGTTTTAAAAATTGATGATTTTAAATTGTCCATTTTTATAAAAAGTAATTCTTTATATATTTTTAATGAAATAATATTTCTTATAATGAAAAATAATGTTAAAATTATGACTACTGAAAATGGTTATGTTGAATTATTTTATGGCTTTATAACACAAAAAATAATATTAAAATTAAAAGAGAAGGAAATTAAAAATAATATTATTAATATTAACAATGAAAAAATGGAAAATTATAATAAATATGCAAATATTAATGATAATTACTGTAAAAATATAAAAATCATAAAAATTTAATTTTATGAATAATATTTTTTTTATTTAATTTTTGATAGTTTGATATACAACAACAATATTTACATTTAAACATTTTTTTATTTTTTATATTATAAATAATTATATTTTTAAAATTATTATTTAATTTACAATATTTACATTTAACAGTTTTTTTTTCAATAAATTTTTTTTGACAATTTAAACAATGTATTACATCTGTTAAATTATTTTTTCTCTCAAATGGTTCAGAACAACATAAATTTATGGTATTTATTTTCATTTCATTATTAAACTATTAATTACTATTTTTTATTTATTATTTCAATTTTTATTGATTATAAAAATTACATATATAATTTAATATTTTTATACAAATTTTTTAAATTAAATTCATTAAAATCTTTAATAACTATTTCTTTTTCACTGATTAAAAGATAAAGATTATTATTCTTTATTTTTATAAATTCAACATTTTCATATTTACTAATAATATTATTTATATTAATTTTATTATCTATTCTTGTTAAATTTGATTTTGAAATAAAATTCATTGGTAATGTTTCTGTTAGAATATTATTACTATAAACACCATATTGTCCTGATATATCTTCATTTTCTAAACATAAATGATAATATTTTAATTTATTATTATTTTCTATTAAATGATTTATATTTATTCTTCTAACAGGACCACATAATTTACAATCATATGCTCTTATTTTATAATAACCATAAATATTATCAAAATATGTTTTTTTATTATAAAATTTATTAATATTATTTAAATTGTCAAATAATAAAGCATGAGCTCTTGTAATAATTAAATAATTATTATTTGATTTATAATATCTTAATTTATGTAAATCAGTATTTGCATTTAATTTATTATAACCTATAAATACTATTTTTTTATATTCACCATTTGATGTTTTAACTAAATTACCATATTTAAGATTTTGTATTTTTTCATCATATTCTTTATTATTTTTTAATATTTTTATTTTTGTATCTTTTAAATAACATATTGGTTCATTATCATCTGGAGATATTTGTTTATGTTCTTTATCTACATTTAAAATATTAATATTGAAATTTTTCGTTAATAAATTATTACCATCATTACTTGTTATTTCTATATCATAACTATTTTGTGTTTCATAATCAAATATTGTATTACTTATTAATTGATTTCCATTAATAGCAAAATTATTATTATTCACTGAATAAGTAAATGTATTACTATCTACATCTTCTGTTTTTAATGTTCCAATAAATGTTCCAACTTGTTTATATTCCTTTATTGTATTATTTGATAATGTAATATTAGTTGGTTTATCATCAACATTCAAAATATAAATTGTAAAAAATATACTAATGCTATTATTGCCAGTATCCGTGCTTGTTATTTCTATATTATAATTATTTTGTGTTTCATAATCAAATATTGCATTACTTATCAATTGATTTCCATTTACCGCAAAATTATTATCATTTACCACATATATAAAACTATCAGGTATAATCTGATTATTATCATCATCAATTGTTGTTAATTCACCAATTAATGTTCCAATTATTTCATTTTCTTTTATTGTATTGTTTGATAAAATTATATCAGTTGGTTTTTCATTAATATCATTAATAAAAACATCATAAAATCCATATGTTTGTAGACTACCTGCTATTGCAAGAATATTAATGTTGTAACTATTTTCTTTTTCAAAATCAAATGAAATGCGTGAATATAAATTATTTCCTTCTCTTATTAAAAAATTATCTGTATTGTTTAATAAAATTACTTCATCTGAAATTATTTCTCCTGTAAATTCAAATGTTCCAATATATGTTTCTGGAGGTTCATTTTCATTTATTTTATTGTTTGTAAGTTCTGGTTCATACAAATTTGGCTTAGTATCCACACAAGGTAAATCACCGTATTCATACCATTTATCACATGTTTCAGGTTCTTCTCCACCACCACCACCACCCCCACTTGGAGGAGGAATTGGCACCACTACAATTACATCATCATCATCATCACTATCTTCTCCTCCTCCACCTTCTCCACCTCCGCCTTCTCCACCTTCTTCTCCTCCACCACCTTCTTCTCCATTGTTATTTTCTTTAATATCACCAATAAAAGACCAATTATAATTTTGTATTAATATATTTCTTCCTACATTTCCATTTTCTGAATATATTAAATTATTTACTCCAAAAATTAAATCATTTGGTATATTTTCTTGATTGCTCCAATTATTTAATAATAAATCATAATTTGAAATAGAAATTTTTGTATTATCAAATGCATGTTCTATTCCAATTTTTGTTTTGATATTTAACATTATTTTACTTATATTCCAATTATATAAACTTTGATCAAAATTTATACAATTATAAAATACACCATAAAAATTAATACAATTTTGCGTGTTCCAGTTATTTATATTACTATTAAATAAATCACAATGAGCAAACATATATGACATGTCCAAAACATTTGATAATGATGATATATTATTTACATCATTTCTTTCCCAATTACTTAAATTTTGATTGAATATAAAACAAAACGAAAACATCCCAATTGTATTAATTGTATTTGATAAATTCCAATTACTTATATCTTTATTAAAAGAACTGCAATTTGAAAACATATAATTCATCTTTGTTATATTTTGTGTATTCCAATTATTCAATTCATTATTAAATTTAATACAATTTGAAAACATCAACGATGTATTTTTCACATTTGTAATATTCCAATTATTAAGACTATTATTAAAATCATGACAATTATAAAACATATTTTCCATGGATAAAACATTTGATACATTCCAATTATTTATATTATCGTTGAATATTATATTATTTTCAAATGCACTAATTAATGAGTTAATATTTAATGTATTCCATTTATCAATACCACTTGTAAAATTACTATCTTTAAATATATTATCTCCACTTGTATTATTCAAAATACTTGGTATATCATTTGTGTCGTCTGGAAATGTTCCTTGATAATCTCTAAATTGACTTCCTTGTCTTGAAAGTACAATGCCTCCAAAACTTGTTATTTGTGTTATTTCATAATCATTAAAACCATATAAATATAAACCATCATTATTTGTTATTTCTATATATCCATATTCAACTTTCACTATATTATTTTCTATTGATGAATTTAATATTTTAAAACTATTATCTAAATTTATAATTGGCAAATTATTATTAAATGTTCCCGACAGTTCATATGAAAAAATACCCTTGTATTTAACATCACCTTGAATATCCCAATTATTCGATTGATTTATTAATATATTTCTTCCTACTTCACCCACAGATGAATATTGCAATCCTTCAACACCCAAAATTATATTGGATTGAACTGTTTGAGAAGACCATCCATTTAAAGTGGCATTATAATTTTCAACTGATAAAGCTGTATTATTTAACATTCCCCACAATGATTGAAAATCAACATCATTAATATTACTTATATTCCATGAACCTAAATTTTGATTGAAATTTGTTGCATTATTAAATACATTGTACATACTTGTTATATTTGAAACATTCCAATTGCTTAAATCTTGATTAAACATAGAACATAATAAAAACATGCTACTTATATTATTAAATTTACTTGTATTCCAATTATCTAAAGGTTGGTTGAATTTATTACAACCACCAAACATTCCACCTGGTGACACAACATTACTCATGTCCCAATTATTTAAATTTTGATTAAAAACTATGCAATTATTGAATAATTGGGACATATCTGTTATATTTGAAACATTCCAATTTAATGGTTTGTTAAAAGATAAACAATCATAAAAAGCAAATTGAATATTATTTACATTCTCTACATTCCAATTACTAATATTACCATTGAATGAAGAACAACCTTCAAATATATTACTCATTCTACCTGATAAATTTACTAAATTCCAATTATTTAAATCCTCATTAAAATTAGGATTTCTTTCAAATGCTCTTTCAAAATTTGTTATATTTTCCATGTTCCAATTACCCACACCTGAACTAAACACTGTTCTTGAAAACATATATCTGCCAGTAGTATCATTTAAAATAGTTGGTATATCATTTGTATCATCGGGAAATGTTCCTTGATAATCTCTAAATTGATTTCCCTGTCTTGAAAGTGGAATACCTCCAAAACTGATTATTTTAGTTATTGTATAATCATAAAAACCATATAAATATAAACCATCGTTATTTATTATTTCATTATAACTATATTCAACAGTTACAATATTATTATTAATTGATGAATTTAATATTGTAAAACTATTATTTGTATTTACAATTGGCAAATTACCTGTAAATCCCCCATTTAGTTCATATGTTAATGTTCCACTTATTGCCATTTATAATATAATAATAATTTTAAAATAAATTATGCATAATTTATAATGTTAAATACTTAAAAAAGTTAATAAATATAATATAAAAAATTATATTTTTACCATAAAAATATAAAAATTATAAAAATTTAATTTTATGAGCAATGTTCTTTTTTTAATCATATGATTAGTGTTTCAAACCAATTATACATTTTATTTAGTTCATTTAATATTTTATCTTTTTCTTTTGTTTTGAATATTATTTCTCTATTGCTTGAATTTATCTTTAATTTATTATTTGAATATTCAATGGTTTCAGTTCCTTTATAATCACTCCAATTATCAAATGTTAATTTAAACATATTGTAATTATTTTTTTTTGTTAATATTATTAATTTTTTATAATTCTTTGCATTATTTTCAAAAAGATAAATCTCATTATTTTTTGTTTTTTCAACAATGGAATAATCATATTTCAAAATAATTTTTGTATCATTATTTTTAAAATATAACATTCCAATGTCATTATTATTTCCAACACTTTTTGCTATTACAAACTGCAACATTTTTGATATTTAATATTAAAAAACAACAATTATTTCAATTTTTATTAATTATATAACATTAAAATATGTTATTTTAATAATATTCTTTATATGGATTACCATCAGTCCAATTAAATTTGGTTTTTGAAATATGACATTGTTTTATATAAGCTTCTTGAATTTTTGTATTTCCATTTTTATTTTGAAATAATGGAACTTTTGTTTTATAATCTTTAATTATTTCATTTGGATTAGAAAATTCTAAGAAATGTATATTATTACCATTATCTAATTTATAATAACCATATAATTCAAATGGTTTATTTTTGTTATTTTTTAAATAAAAATTTGTTGCTTTACCAAAAACACCTGGACCAGAAACATTACGGTTGTCTTCATAATTAATATTTTTTTCTACATTATTAACGATAATATCAATACACTTTTTTAATATTGGATGTTCTTTTATTATACCAATGAAACCATTAAATAAGTATGGACCACCACCCAAATCAATTGGTGTAATAAATTCGGTTTTATCATTTATAAAATCATTTATTGAACCTAAACTCAATGTATCCAAATCTGTAAAAAATCCACCATTAATATATAATACACATACCCGCCATAAATCAGCTTTTAACGCTCCATATTTAATTTTTTTATAAGCTTCTAATATTCTCTTTGTAAAATTATCTCTTATAAATTCAAAACACATTCGATCATCATAAAATTTAAATTCAAATTCTGGATTATTTTCTTTCCAACTATTTTTTATTTTTATCATATCATTTGTTAAATTATTTGTTTTCCAGGTTTGATATAATACTTTTGGAATCATTCCAAATATATTATACATTTATAAAAAATTATATATTTATTCATATGATCAATAGTATAATTTTTTAATATCTTATTTAATTATTATATATTTATATATTATGTTATTTGATTTTCATTTTATTCATAATTATAAAACATCTGGAACTACTATTTTTAACCAATTAGATGATGAATATAAAAAAAGATATTATGGTAGAATGACATTTAATGATTATATAAATAAAAATAAAGATGTTGATATTAATACTAAATATTTAAAAACATTAAATATACCACCAGAACAACACATTTCTATAGATCATATACTTTTAGATAATTTAATACATCTTAATATCATACCAAAAAATAAAATACAAAATATAAAATTTATGATGATTGTCAGAGAACCAATAGAACGGTTCATAAGTATTTGCAATTTTGAAAACATTGAACCACATAAATTATTAAATGAACTTAAAAATAACAACCGTAATTATTTTCAACATACATTTATGGTAAATAAACATAATATAAAAGTAAAAACTATAAAAATGAATAATAAAACATCTATAATAAATTTTTTTAAACAATTTAATATAAATTTAAACCTAAATGTTAAATTAAATGTCAGTGAAAAAAAATATACAATAAAAGACTTATCTAATAATGATATTTTATTCTTAAAAAAATTCTACAAAAAAGATTATTTTCTGTATAATCATTCCGAATAAATATTCATTTTTTGGAGGTCATATTTTTAACTTCTTTAGCATCCACATAAGCAAAATATGCACCAGAAAAACCAAAATGAATTTTTATTAATTTCTCTAGTTTCATGTCAAAAAATAAAAAGAAGAATATAATAAATAGAACACCAAGAATTTAATACATCTTTACTGTAATTAATAATTATAATTTTTTTATTAATAGAATCAAAAATAAATATTTTTCAATTTTATCAAGGGATGTTGTTGTTTTTGTAACATATCATAAAAAAATTTTTTTGTTTTAACACCTTTTAATTTACCCATTCAGCTGAGCAGAACTCCTTAAAGACCTCCATGAAGTTTCTTATTCACATTGTATTGATACTTCATTTCTTGAGTGATACTCTCTTTGTTTGAAGATGAATATTTCTCAAGAAAGTAGAAAATCTTCATCTTGTCTGCAAACAAGTCTGAACAAGATTTGTAATGAATAGAATTATCCAATTTATACAACTCTTGGAGAACAGCATCATCAATTGGAGATTCCAAAGAAATCATTTTTTTATCCATTGAATTTTCTGAATAAACCTGACCCTTATTCAAATTATCAAAAAGACACTTTGCTTCGGATTCAATTCTCTCTTGTTCTTTCAAAACTTTCTTCTCTTCCAAAACTTTCTTCTCTTCCAAAACTTTCTTCTCTCTGAGCTCTTTTTCTTGTTGAAATCCGAAAACAGTATCTTGGAGTTCAAGAATTCTTGATTGATTAAGATTAACAGTACGAGTGTTATTGAAATCATCCATATTTTCAGGTCGTCCATACTTTCCAACAAACTCGGCTTCATTCCTATTTTTATAGGAAGAACCAAGAAAAGTTTCAATACTCTTGAGACGCTCATTACTATCCTTAAAAAGTTTATCTTCTGAAATATCAAAAGGCTCAGACTTTTTAAGGGGAAAAAGAGGAACAGGAGTAATTCTTGGTTGAGAAGCCACATTTCTTAAATAAGACATAGTACCAAATATCTCTTCAGATGTATCCTTCTTCTTAACAATGAAGAAGTAGAAACCCACTCCTCCTAACAAGAAGAAGAAGAAGAAGAAAAAGAAGCACAAAAGAGCAACAATCACAACAACCGAGTTAGAATCCATTATAGCAACAAATGTAATTGTAGTATCACTTAAAAACTATTAATTCTTATTGTTGATAGCATCTAAAAAAAATATTTTTCAATTTTTATTTAATTTCATAAATTCAGTTATAGGTATAAAATGGTTTAATTTTTTGGTAAATTTACCAGTTTTATTATTTCTTATATTTCCATTATATTTACTTTTATAAGTATAAGCCGATTTTTTAGTTTTTAAAAATTTTCTTTTTTTTCTCTTATTTAACCATTTTCTTATTGATTGTTGTCTATATTCCTTTTTTAAATCAATATGACATAGGTCTGTGATTATATTATATATATTCACATAATCTTCTTTATTAATACAATCTTTCATTTTATTATATATTATTAAGTAAAAACATTGATAATTCAATTTTTATTTATTTTAATTTAACTTAATAAAAATTGAATTATTATTTTATTAAGTTAATAAACTTAGAATTATGATTTCTTTAATACTTTTACTTTTTATTAATTTAGTCAATGGTTTTATTGATGATAGAACATTGCATTATAATGAATATAATTATGACAATGATTATTTAATATATGATGATATAGATAATGATATAATTAGTTTTAAAACTTATTGTTATTGTTATTATTCTTTGGTAATATTATTAATATCGTTTATTTGTTACATTGTGTAAAATTTATTTATTTAATATAAAACTAAATTTATTATTTTAGTTAAATAAATTGAAACTAAAATAATAAATTTAGTTTTTTAAATCCATAATTTTTATTTAACAAATTTTACAAAAATGGTGTTTTTTTTATTTTTGAAACACCATTTTTGTAAAATTTGTGTTGAAATTAGAAAAATAATTTTTTGTTTTTTTCAAATCCATAATTTTATTTAACATATAACTAAAAAAAATCCTTGTCAAAATAATAAGATTAAAGTAGAAAAAAAGCAAAAGAACTTTTAAAAAATACAAATATTGAAGAAAAAAATATTGATTTTAAAAATATTGATGGTTTTAGTTATTTATCAACAGTAAAAGATAATACAATTGATTTAATATTAACAGACCCTCCTTATATTATTTCAAGAGAAAGTGGTATGAATACACATTATAATAATGTAAAAGAAAATGAAAAAAATGGAATACAAACTATTAAAACAGAAGAAGAATGGGAAAAATATAAAAAAGATAATAATATTACTAATGATGATAAGAAAAAAAAATATATGAAGTATGGTTCTATATATGGTAAAAAATATTGTGTTAAAACAGATTATGGTGATTGAAATAATAATTTTAAAATAGAAGACCTTGATAAATTTATTGGTGAATATTATAAAAAATTAAAAAAAGGTGGAACTCTTATTATTTTTTTTGATTTATGGAAAATAACTGAACTTAAACAATTAATGGATAAACATAATTTTAAACAAATCCGATTTATTGAATGGATTAAAACTAATCCACAACCTTTAAATTCTAAAACTAATTATTTAACAAATTGTCGTGAAATAGCTTTGATTGGTATTAAAGATAAAAAACCAATATTTAATAGTCAATATGATAATGGAATATATAATTTTCCTCTTCAAGGTGGAAAAAATCGTTTCCATCCAACACAAAAAAGCTTACCTTTATTTGAAGAATTAATAAAAAAACATTCTAATGAAAATGATACTGTTATGAATACATTTTTAGGAGGTGGAACAACATTACTTGCTTGTAAAAATTTACAACGGAAATTTAAAGGATGTGAAATATCCAAAGAATATTATGATAAAATTATGAAACTAATTTAATATTTTTTTAATTCTTTTAATTTTTTTCAAAATCATTAATTAATGTTTCCATTTTAATAAATTATTTTATTAAAATATATTTTATTTTCAATTTTTATTATTTAACAAATTTTATAAAAAAGGTTCTTCAAAAAAAAAGAACCATTTTTACGAAATTTGTGTTGAAAATAGAAAAATCATTTTTAGTTATTTAAATATTAACAAATTTCGTAAAAATGGTTCTTCAAAAAAAAAAAGAACCATTTTTACGAAATT
>Ga0206130_10006341_pt1 | contig 13574 bp, 11 predicted proteins | sample Helgoland_Spring_9_FD_148637 | JGI IMG/M metagenome (GOLD analysis project Ga0206130, IMG submission 148637) | Pelagic subsurface seawater microbial communities from Kabeltonne, Helgoland, North Sea - Helgoland_Spring_Bloom_20160512_1 | ecosystem: Environmental > Aquatic > Marine > Epipelagic ... | reverse complement strand
TAAATAACTGTAACTGAGAATTTTTAACGTTTGATTTTCGATGGAACAGCAAGCTTAATATACTATTTAATCAACGTATTTTTTGACTATCACGGATGTGTTGTGACCTCCAAAACCAAATGTATTGCTTAATGCAACATCAACTGTTCTTTTTTCTGCTTTGTGAAATGTAAAGTTCAATGTGTAATCAATGTTTTCGTCTTCGTGCTCAAAGTTAATTGTTGGAGGAACAATATCTTCTTGAACTGCTTTTACACAAGCAATAGCCTCGATTGCTCCTGCTGCCCCTAATAAGTGACCCGTCATAGACTTAGTCGAGCTAATATTAAGGTTGTAGGCATGTTCTCCAAATACCTCTTTAATTGCTTTTGTTTCAGCAATATCTCCAAGCGGTGTTGATGTTCCATGTACATTAACGTAATCAACTGCAGTTGGGTCCAGCCCAGCGTCTTCTAATGCTAATTTCATAACGCTTGAAGCTCCTATTCCGTCCGGATGTGGAGCTGTTATGTGATGTGCGTCAGCAGTCATTCCCCCGCCAACTACTTCTGCATAAATTTTTGCGCCTCTTGCTTTCGCATGCTCTAATTCTTCAAAAATTAAAGCTCCAGAACCTTCTCCTAACACAAACCCATCACGGGTTGCATCAAATGGTCTAGAAGCAGTCTTTGGGGAGTCGTTTCTTTTAGAAAGTGCTTGCAGTGCATTAAACCCTCCAATACCCGCAATATTAACTGCAGCTTCAGAACCTCCAGTTACCATAACGTCAACTTTACCTAATTGTATCTGCATTAAGGAATCAATCATGGCGTTTGTAGCAGACGCACAAGCCGAAACAGTAACATAGTTAGGTCCCCTAAGACCATACTTAATAGATATGTGGCCTGCAGCAATGTCTACAATCATTTTAGGAATAAAGAAAGGATTGAACCGCGGAGTTCCATCTCCATCCTTAAAGTTGAAGCATTCTTCTTGAAAAGTTTGTAACCCTCCAATTCCTGAACCCCAAACAACTCCTACCCTGTCTAAATTTACCTTTTCAAGGTCTAGCCCAGAGTCTTCCATTGCTTCAGTTGCGGTAGCAATAGCATATTGAGAAAAGGGGTCTAGTTTCCTAGCCTCTTTTCTATGCATGATACTCTCAACATCAAACCCCTTAACCTCACAAGCAAATTGTGTTTTAAAATTAGAAGCATCAAAATGCTGAATAGGCGCTGCACCACTAACCCCATTAATAAGATTGTTCCAATACTCATCTAGAGTATTGCCAATCGGAGTCAATGCTCCCATTCCTGTTACAACAACGCGCTTCTTCTCCATAATAGCTTATAGAAGTTAAAAAAGAAAGATAAATTTATTTGTTCTCTCCAATGAAAGAGATAGCATCACCTACAGTAGCAATTTTTTCTGCTTGATCATCTGGAATAGCAATATTGAATTCTTTTTCGAATTCCATAATTAACTCTACAGTATCTAAAGAATCTGCTCCTAGATCGTTTGTAAAACTTGCTTCTGAAGTTACTTCTCCTTCATCTACACCCAATTTATCAACGATAATTGAGATAACTCTTGATTTAATATCTGACATGATTTTTTTTTAAATTAATTTTATCTGATTGCAAATAAAATACATTTCGTTAATCCAACAAAATTCTTTTCACTAAAGTTATGAGGAATACGTTTTTAAGAACTTGTTTATAGTATACAATTACTTCTGATAAATCTTTTTTTTTCAAATCACGAGCCAAAGCATTTTTTCTGGAAAACCCAATGGTGTCAGTATTTAAGGGAGTTCATTTACGAAGCCTTTAAGGTGCCTCCTAGGAGATTCATAGGACTTGGGACGTGAGTTAAAGTCGCTAATCCAGGGTTCTGAATTGCTGCAATTAAAAGCCCAGAAGCGATTCCGATGCTTTCCTTTACATAGTAATTGTTTAATTTATCTTCATTTTCGTCAAAATCATAGGCTTTTTTCACAAAATTATTATCAAAGCCTCTAGTCCATTAACCTCTTACCCTTCCTTTGCAACTAATTTTCCTCTCATTTTCAGTTAATCCTCTTATTTTACTTTTAGCTCTGCAAAGGAAACAACAAAGAAAGTCCATGGTTGTTTGTGTGCTCCTTAAGTTACATTCGTAAAAGTTAAACCACTTAAAAAGTAAATTCAACTTCTTGAATCAGAGAATAAATATTTACTTTTTTAATCCATTCTATGGGTTTTGGATTTACCTTTGCGCAGAATTATTAAGCGGAAGAAATGAACATCATCTTATTTGCCTCAGGAACAGGTAGTAATGTTTATAACATTATACAACATTTTAAGTCAAACGACTCTATAAACGTTGTTGCTGTGCTCTGCAATAAGGCTGGGGCAGGGGCATTAAACCATGCTAAAAACGCTGGTATTCCTACGCTTACTTTTAGCAAAGAGGAATTAGACAACTCAATTAAGGTAGAAGAATTTTTAGCAGAGAGAAAAGTTGATTTAGTTATTCTTGCAGGGTTTTTATTAAAAGTTCCTCAAAGTTTAATTGATTTATACCCTAATAAAATTATCAACTTACACCCTGCTTTGTTACCAGATTATGGAGGAAAAGGCATGTATGGAATGAATGTCCATAATGCAGTAATTGCAGCTAAAGAAAAAAAGTCAGGGATTACAATTCACTTGGTAAACGAAAGGTATGATGAGGGAGCAACTATCGCTCAATTCGAATGTTCTTTGAATGAGAGCGATACCCCCAAAACCTTAGCACAGAAAGTCAGCGTTTTGGAAAAGTCCCATTTTCCAAAAACAATAGAAGAATACATTTTAAAAATTAAATAATTATGTTCGCATCAGTTTTTTTTGGATTCGACCTGAAAGAGGTCGGAGTAGCATCAATGGTATTATTTGCAGTTATTGACATAATAGGTTCTATGCCAATTATTATCAAAATAAAACAATCCGCGGGCTCTATTCATCCGCTTAGAGCAACAGCAGTCGCAACATTAATAATGATTGGCTTCCTTTTTTTAGGAGAATCAATTTTAAGTGTGATTGGAGTTGGAATAAATGAGTTTGCTGTAGCAGGGTCATTTATCTTGTTTTTTATGGCTATAGAAATGGTTTTAGGGATAGAGATATTTAAACACAAACAAGACAGTTCTTCGTCTCGAACGGCTTCAATTGTGCCGTTAGCATTTCCGGTAATTGCTGGGGCCGGAACAATGACTTCTATTATATCTCTGAGGGCAGAGTTTGCGCAGGTGAATATTTTGGCTGCTATTGTATTAAACTTAATATGCGTTTTTGTGGTTTTAAAGCTTACCGCAAGGATTGAAAAGCTTTTGGGTAAAGGTGGAATGGCAGTATTAGAGAAAGTTTTCGGAATAATACTTTTGGCCATTGCTATAAAGTTGTTTGCATCGAACGGAAAAGAACTATTTTAACAAAATTTATAATAAAGATAAACCAATATATGTATTTTTGTTTAACTTTGCCACGTTTTCATTAAACAAATCAAAATTACCCAATATGATTAATCGAATTTTATTTCTGCTTATAATTTTTTCCACCCAGTATATGTCTGGGCAAGAAAAATTTACGATTTCTGGCACCATAAAAGATTCAACCGACGGTGAAGATTTAATCGGTGTTTATGTCTCTGTAACAAATTTAAGTGGTGTAGGAGCTGTAACAAATAGTTATGGGTTTTATTCGCTTACCCTTCCAAGGGGAGAATACTTAATTTCTTATAGTTATGTAGGGTATAACACTATTGACAAAAACATTGTGCTTGACAAAAACATCACAATGCGGTTAGAACTTTCAAATAGCTCAGAGGTAATGAAAGCGCTTGATGTTACTGCTGAAAAAGAAGACGAAAACTTAACCAACACAAATGGAAGCACAGTCCGATTAAAGCCAAAAGACATTGAAACAATCCCAGTGCTTTTTGGCGAAAAGGATGTTTTAAAAACAGTTACTTTACTACCCGGTGTTCAAAGTGCTGGCGAGGGTAGTTCAGGGTTTAATGTTAGAGGCGGTGCTTCAGATCAGAACTTAATTTTATTAGATGAAGCTCCCGTTTACAATGCCTCGCATTTATTGGGCTTTTTTTCTGTGTTTAACTCAGATGCTTTAAAAGATATCAATCTTATGAAAGGCGGAATTCCTGCCGAATATGGGGGTAGATTATCTTCTGTTATGGACATAAAAATGAAAGAGGGTAATAATAAGAAGTTTAGTACCTCTGGCGGAATAGGGCTAATCTCGTCGAGATTATTAGTAGAAGCGCCTATAGTGAAGGACAAAGGCTCCTTTTTTGTTTCAGGAAGAAGAACTTATGCGGACACTTTTTTGAAACTTTCCAAGGACAGCAGCAGAAGAGAGTCAACGCTTTATTTTTATGATATAAATGCAAAAGCCAACTATTCTTTTGGAGAAAAAGACAGAGTTTTCCTCTCGGGTTATTTTGGGCAAGATAAATTTGGCTTTGGAGAATCTTTTGGCTTTGAATGGGGAAATACCACTGCAACTTTGCGATGGAACCATATTTATTCTAATAAACTCTTTTCCAATACCTCTATTATTTACAGTAATTATGATTACAAAATTACAATAGGTGGTGCCGGTTTCAATATTGCTTCCATAATAAAAGACTGGACATTTAAACAGGATTATCAATGGTTTGCGAATGATGTGCACAATGTGAAATTTGGGTTCAATGTTCTAACGCATAAAATTTCACCGGGAGGAATAAACAGTATTGAACCTGATGGAATCATTGCCAATCTGAATGTCCAAGACAAAAGATCAGTTGAAGGGTCGGCATATTTATTAGATGAATGGAAAATTTCCAACCGAATATCTGCTAATTATGGATTAAGGTATTCATCTTTTTATGCTATTGGCGATCAGGATGTTTATAGCTACGATGAAAATGGCAACCTATCAGATACAACATACTACGGTAAAAATGAAGTTTTTCAGCAATATCATGGATTAGAACCGCGTATAGCCGCTACTTTTATGTTAGACGAATATAGCTCTATGAAAGCATCTTATTCAAGAGGGTATCAATACCTTCATTTACTTTCTAACTCCACGGCTTCTAGCCCTACGGATATTTGGATGCCTAGCAGTAACAATATTAAACCACAGCTTTCGGATCAATTTACCATAGGATATTTTAGAAACTTCCAAGACAATACTTACGAGTTTTCGGTGGAATCTTATTATAAGCCCATGAATAATTTAATTGATTACAAAACGGGAGCAGAAGTATTGCTAAACGAATTCGTAGAAGGAGAATTGGTTTATGGAATAGGCAGAGCTTATGGTGCAGAAATTCTAATTCGAAAAAACAAAGGTAAATTTACAGGTTGGTTGGGCTACACTCTAGCCAGAACTGAAAAGAAGTTTGATGAGATTAACACATCCAATTGGTTTCCTGCTCGTCAAGATAGAATCCACGATATTTCGATCGTTGCAATGTATGCTTTTACTGAAAAAGTAAAGGCTTCTGCTAGCTGGGTTTATTATACCGGAAATGCTATTACTTTTCCAAGTGGTAAATATGAAGTGGACGGCATTATAGCTAACTATTATACCGAAAGAAATGGCTACAGAATGCCAGATTACCACAGGTTGGATATTGGAGTTACTTTGTATAACGATAAGTTTAAGACGCGTGTTGATCCAGATACACAGAAAGAAATAAAGGTTAAAAAGAAATGGGAATCCAACTGGAACTTTTCAGTTTATAACGCATATGCAAGAGAGAATGCGTATCAAATCTCATTTCAAGAAAGTGAGACAAACCCTGGACAAACAGAAGCTGTGCAACTAGCACTTTTCAAAATAATTCCATCAATTGCTTACAATTTTAAATTTTAATTATGAAAGTTCTTCCCACATATATCATTGCATTTGCACTATTGGTCTTCAATACATCTTGTGAAAAAGTTATTTTAATTGACTTGAATGAAGCAGACCAGAAAATAGTAGTTGACGCTATTGTATCGAATGATTCCGTCCAAAACTATGTTATACTCTCAAAATCAGGAGGGTTTTATCAAAACAACGATTTTCAGGCAATTTCAGATGCCATAGTTACAATTACTGATGATGGAGGTGTGGTGCATATTTTAACTGAATCTGAACCAGGCTACTATTCAAATCCAACTCTTATAGGACAGCTAAAAACCACCTATAACCTTGAAGTAGTTACAAATAATCAAACCATAACTGCAAGTACTTACTTGCCAGACACTACCCATTTAGATTCGCTATCTTATTTTTTGAACTCAGGGGGCTTTGGAGATCCAGAATGGTTTGTTTTGATGCATTGGTCGGATAAAGAGACTGAAGAGAACTTTTATAGATTCAAAGCAGCTATAAATGGCGAAAAAGACAATCAGATAAGTTTATTAGACGACTTGCTGATAAATGGCGTTGAAACGCAATATCCATTGTTTGATGTTACCGTAAATGATTACGATAGCCTATCTATAGAGTTTATTGAAATTGACAGAGAAACATATAATTATTTAAAAGTTTTAGGAGAAATTGCAAGCGGTGAGAACGCAACGTCTGCTGCACCAGGAAACCCTGTAAGTAACTTGAATGGGGACGCGATAGGTTTTTTTGGGGCGTATGCAATAACAAATGGCTTTATTGTAATTGAACCCTAATAAGCTATAATATATATTATACCTATATTGCGATAAAGAATCTAATGGATTTTGAATATAAAAACATAGAAATTACTTCTTCAGCAAAAACTCCTCGTGTTATTTTAAACAAGGATACAGGTGAAATTATTATTGAAGGACGGTCATTTCCAGAAAATGCTCCTGAATTCTATTATCAGTTCACTAGATGGCTTGCTGAGTACTCATTAAACCCTGCTCCAAAGACCAAAGTAAGTTTAGGGCTGCTCTATTTAAATAGTAGCTCCGTTTCAATAATAACGGGAATGATGAAGTTATTGGATAACATGATTAGCATGAAGACGGAAGTTGAAATAACATGGATTTTCGAAAATGGGGACGAAGACATGAAAGATCTAGGACTTTTTTACCAAGAGTCCCTTAGTAGCAAAGTTCAAGTTATTGAGGTTGCTAAATTTGATTTTTAAACCTAAAAAAGATGGCCCCATCTAAGTCTATGTCCTGGAAAAACACACTGCACGAAGTGATTTTCGAAGCAGATACACGGGCTGGAAAATTATTTGACATTGTTTTATTAATTCTGATTCTTGGAAGTGTTGCTACGGTAATGCTTGAAAGTGTTAATTCTATACGAATAGAACACGGACAGACCTTAAATATAATCGAATGGGGATTAACAATCCTTTTCTCAATTGAGTACATTACTCGAATCATTTCAATAAAAAAGCCTTTTAAGTATATTTTTAGCTTTTATGGGTTAATTGATTTACTATCAATTTTACCAACGTATCTGGGGTTGTTTATTACGGGAGCATCATCGATGGCGGTAATAAGGTCTATACGTTTATTGAGGGTGTTCAGAATATTAAAGTTAGCTAGATATCTTAAAGAAGCTGCAGCATTCAAAAGTGTATTAATAGCAATGCGTCCAAAAATAATTGTTTTTTTAGTTGCAATTTTCTCAATTGTTACCATAATGGGAACAGTTATTTATATGATTGAAGACCCTGAAGATGGATTTACAAGTATTCCAAGGTGCGTTTATTGGGCTGTTGTTACACTTACAACCGTAGGATACGGAGATATAGCTCCTCAAACTGTTTTGGGGCAAGTCTTTGCATCTTTAATTATGGTTATGGGCTATTCTATTATTGTTATTCCTACAGTATTTGTTGTTACCTCTAGCATGCTGTCTTCTCGAGATACTGCTCTAAACACAACGTCTTGTCCATCCTGTTCACAAGAAGGACACGATAATAATGCCGAATTTTGCAAGTACTGTGGTGATAGTTTGGGAAACAGTTAGCCTCCTGTTCCGCTTCCTTGGGAAAATACATGAAAGAACCCCTTTAAAAAAAGTGGTTCAATTCCAGTTAATCGTATTGTATTAACCGTACACAAATAATAATAAACACCATCTGGAACCATCTTTCCTGATTTCATGTGCGTGCCGTTCCAATTAATATCAGGATTGGCTGTTTCGTAGACAACCTGACCCCATCTATTGTAAATTTGAATATTGATGCTTTCTACGTAGCTATAAGGAACCAATGCTGAAAATAAATCATTAATTCCATCACCGTTTGGGGAGAAAACGTTGGGCAACCAATAAGAGGGACAATTATCAAAGCAAACCAAATTGCTTGAGTCGCTTTCATTTCCATATTGCGCGGAGTCCAAAGCTGTAATGGCATAGCACCCTGCAATAGAACCATTGTCATTGTGTGTAAATATTGTGTCTCCATTGTTATCAAAAGTTCCAATCAACTCCATTTGATTTCCTTCTATTGGGGTGTAATAAAGATTGTAGCTCATTACATCATCTGCACACAAATTATTCGGGTTGGTCCAAGTCAGGATATTCTCTCCAATTTCACAATTTCCATTTATTGATAAAACAGGCGGACACGGAGGAGTCAAATCTATAGGGGAGTCACATGTAACTTGAGAAAGGTTTAATATTGGGCTAACAATACTTGAAGAGCTATAATACCCCTGACTTTGCACATAATAGCAATACTGCGAGCCGTTTACCAGCCCAGTATCAGCAAAGTTTTGCATGGTGGTTGTTCCCACCAAAGAAAATGGACCATTAAAATTATTCGCCCTGTATATAAAGTAGTCTGTGTTTATCCAAGGAACATCTTCGTTCCAGGAAACAGTAATTTGATTGTCGCTCGGAACGGTGTTTATAAAAATGGATCCGGCATTATTTGAGGTTCCAACCAATAATGCCGTTCCTAAACTGTCGTAAAATAACGCTACTCGATAATAATTTGTCTGACTAGTGGTGTTGATGTTAAAATGCGTAAACGTTGTATCTGAGTTATATAGGCTCGTGCTCGAAGTGGTTTGCCCAATCAAAGTGTTTACGTTGTTTATGTTCAGTCCATGATATATTTTATACAGATAAGGTCCGGGATATTGCGTTGTGTCCATTTCTGTAGGCTTAGACCACATTATAGAATCGATACCAGCAGTCACATTTGTTTGTAAAACAGAAACATGAGTAATTACCGGAACTTCCTTTCTTAATCGCGCACATGAAGTGTCCGAAGGGCAGCTTTCTACTTGACCAATATCGTAAAAAGCCCGAACGACATAACAATAGCTAAGTCCTAATGTAAGTCCTTCATTGTCTGTAAAAGAAGTATTATTTATACCAAATAGCTGTCCTATTTGCATAAACCCATTTGCGTTTAAATTTGGATCAGAGCAACAGTCTGTGGGTAAATTCAAAGATTGATTAGTAGACCGGTATATTCTATACCCCTCTGCATTATTGCAGCTGGTAGGGTCCCACGTCACGGAAACATTATTTCCAATAGGGTTTGCAGAAACACCTGTAACTTGAGGAGGAATAATTGTTATTTGCGTAGCCGAATTATCAGCAAACTGAGGAGTCCCATTATCCTCTACAGAAAATAAGATTTGATAGGGGTTATTTTTGATATTATCACAGGAAGTGTTCCATGTAAAAACACTTGAAACTGCTCCAGCACCTGTTGCATCATCAAAGACTGCGGAATTACCATTCAGTGACAATGCTAGCCCAGAAGCGGTTAGGCTAAGTACGTTAGTATTTACATCCGTTGCAGATACAGTAAACTCAATTGGATCTCCAGCAACAACACAAATATCGGGGATAGGGCTTAATACTGGACTATCATTAGAACATCCTGAAATAATTGTGAGCTGAACATCTCTTATCACATACCCTACTATCACACCGTTTCTCCATTCTGTAACTTTAATGGTGTAATTAAATTCTCCGGCCATATTAGGACTATCCCAGCACATTGTTCCAGTAACAGGATCTATAGTAAATGTATTTGTTCCGCCATTAACCAAATGCGGAAATTGATACATAGTAGGAACGGGTAGTTGATTACAATTTTCGCCAAACGGCGCTACAAGCATGTAAGAAAGGCTATCATCATCAATGTCAACAGCCAAATTATTATAACAATACTGCTGTCCCACACAGGCTTGCGCGGGACAAGGACAATCATTAAACACCACCGAATTATTTCCCCCATTGCTTCCAGCAAATGGATCAATAATTAATTTAGACTGAATAGAAAAAACGACATCATCCGAATTGCCAGCGCCTCCGGTGTAAATATTAATTATTCCCCCATTCCTGTTGGGGTCTTCCATGCAAATAATATAAGACCCTGGAGAGGAATAGGTGTGCTGTCCCATATATATGCTCTTCTTGTGGTCTAACGGCAATAAAGTTTCGCTTACTCTTGGGATCGTATCTCCTTCTCCATCACCATAATCAATAAATAATTCATCTCTATTTGCCTGAGCATCATCTCCAACGTCAGTGCAGGTGGTTATAGTAAACTCATAAGTAAGACCTGAAATATGCGTATATGTAATTTCACCACCACGATTATGCGTCGCAAAAGTCAAAACGGGAAGTAATCCAATTATTAGAAGTAATAGATATTTATTGAACTTTTTCATTTTTTATATCTCCAAAAAAGAGCGCATATTTAAAACACTAAATTACTTAATTTGTTGCTTGTATAGGCCAATAATTAAGGCATCGTTCTAATTTGACGGATAATCTAGACTATTTGTTGCGGCAAAGGTAAAATGATTTTAATATTCCATTATTTAAGAGTCGATAATATTGACTAATTTCGGCAATCAAAATAAATTGTATCATGATTTCAGTCCTTCCTATTTCCAAAAAAGAAAACATTAGTAAAGTATATGTGGTTTCAAACCTTAATCAGTTAAGTTTAACAGAATTCAATGAAGACGAACTTAATTATTTAAAGGAGACGCTAAAAGATGATTTTGAGTGGAGATTAATTAACCATCTCAAAGAGCAGGTCTATGTTGTGAAAGTTCACGATAAGTCTACAAACCAATCGCAGGAAAAAGTTAGAAAAGCTGGCGCTAATATTACTAAATCTTTAAACCAATTTAAGCAAAAGGAAGTTGCTGTATATGACAAGACAAAGGGGGGGATGTTTCTTGCGTCAATCTCTGAAGGAATGGCTTTAGCTAACTATCAATTTTTGAAATATTTTAAAGATGCTAAGAAAAAAACAAACACTTTAGCATCTATTTATGCACAATCGGAAGCTATTTCCAAAGAGCAATTATTGGAGTTAAACGCAATAGTTGAAGCAACTTTTTGGGCGCGAGATCTGGTAAACGAACCTGTTTCATTTCTAAATGCTGAAGAGCTATCAAAGCAGATCGAAGAAATGGGCAAAAAAGGAAACTTCAAGGTCGAGGTTTTGGATCAAATAAAGCTGGAGACATTAAAAATGGGAGGACTACTAGCGGTTAACAAAGGTAGTCTGGACCCGGCTACATTTACAAAAATGGAATGGAATCCTAAAAACGCTAAAAACAAAAAGCCAGTTGTTTTAGTTGGTAAAGGAGTGGTTTACGATACTGGAGGGTTAAGCTTGAAACCTACTGCAAACAGCATGGATATTATGAAATGCGACATGGGTGGTGCAGCGGCAGTTTCTTGTGCTATTTACGCAATCGCAAAGGCAAAACTCCCTATTCATGTGGTAGGTTTAGTTCCTGCAACGGACAATCGGCCAGGTGGAAATGCTTATGCACCAGGAGACGTTATAACGATGTTTGACGGGACTACGGTTGAGGTTTTAAATACTGACGCTGAAGGAAGGATGATTTTAGCCGATGCATTGGCCTATGCTAAAAAATATAAGCCGGAATTGGTTATCGATGCAGCAACACTTACAGGGGCTGCAATGCGAGCAATTGGTTCTTATGGGGCTGTAGTTATGGGGACAGCATCAGATAAAACATTTAACAAACTGCAAGAGTCGGGAGAAACGACTTATGAAAGAACGGTTCGGTTCCCATTTTGGGATGAATATGCAGAAGAAATAAAATCACCAATTGCTGATATAAAAAATTTAGGAGGTGCAAGTGCGGGAGCAATTACTGCGGGGAAATTTTTAGAACACTTTACGAATTATCCATGGATTCATGTTGATATCGCCGGCCCAGCATGGGCAGATAATGATTCGGGCTACTTATCTAAAGGAGGAACAGGAACCGGTGTTAGGCTATTTTTCGATTTTGCAAAAAATTATTAAACTAAAGAAGGTTTTATTATGTCAAAAGGAAACATAAGAGTGGGGGTAACTATTGGAGATTTCAATGGTGTTGGAATGGAGGTGATTATAAAAACCTTTCTGGATGTTAGAATTCTCGAAAACATTACACCTATTGTTTATGGTTCAGCCCAAATCGCTTCTTTTTATAGAAAAGAACTGGAGATAAATGATTTTGGTTTTAATAAAATATCCAATACTTCAGAAGCTCGAGAAAATAAAGTAAACTTAATTCATTTGTGGGAAGAACAGATTGTGGTAGAGATGGGGAAATCCACCGAGATTGCCGGAAGGTATGCTTTTAAATCTCTTGAAGCCGCAACAGAAGACTTGGCTGCTGGAAAGATAGATGTTCTTGTTACCGCTCCTATCAATAAAAAAAATATCCAAAGCGACAAGTTTGACTTTCCTGGTCATACGGAGTATCTGACAAATTATTCAAATGCTGACGACTCTTTAATGCTTATGGTTTTAAATGACTTAAGGGTTGGAACAATTACAAATCATGTGCCATTAAAGGATGTTTCAGAAGTGTTAACGAAAGAACTTATTTGTAGAAAAATTGAAATACTACAGTCTTCGCTTCAAAAAGATTTTGGCATTAAAAAACCCAAAATTGCCGTCTTAGGCTTAAACCCGCATGCTGGCGAAGATGGAATGCTAGGCGCAGAAGAAAAAGAAGTTATTTTCCCTGCAATAGAGGCAATGCAAGAAAAGGGAGTCATCGTCTACGGTCCTTACCCCTCTGATGGGTTTTTCGGTTCTTCTAGTTTCAAAAATTTTGATGGAATTCTTGCAACTTACCATGATCAAGGATTAACTCCTTTTAAGACATTAGTTGCTGGTTCTGGTGTTAATTTTACTGCAGGTCTTCCAATTGTTAGGACTTCTCCAGATCATGGCACCGGCTATGATATTACAGGAAAGGGAATTGCATCTGAAGAATCGTTTCGAAATGCAATTTTTACCGCTGTAGATATCTATAATACCCGTAAGAATTATCAAGAAATTAACGCCAATCCATTAACCGCGCAGAAGAGGAGGTAATTAATTTCCTCCAGTTCCAGCAGGTTTAATCACTGGTTTATTCGTTTTAGCAGCATTTTCTTTTTCCTTTCCAACCTCTTTGGTTTTCCCTCCTGCCTTTGATTTCGCAGCAGCGGCAGCCTTTGTTTTTGCAGCCGCATCTGCTTTTGCTTTCGCAGCAGCGGCAGCCTTTGTTTTTGCAGCCGCATCTGCTTTTGCTTTCGCAGCCGCAGCAGCCTTTGTTTTTGCAGCCGCATCTGCTTTTGCTT
>Ga0206130_10006335_pt1 | contig 13583 bp, 9 predicted proteins | sample Helgoland_Spring_9_FD_148637 | JGI IMG/M metagenome (GOLD analysis project Ga0206130, IMG submission 148637) | Pelagic subsurface seawater microbial communities from Kabeltonne, Helgoland, North Sea - Helgoland_Spring_Bloom_20160512_1 | ecosystem: Environmental > Aquatic > Marine > Epipelagic ... | reverse complement strand
CTCAACGGCTATTCCATTTGGTCCATACATCGCAATTGCTGGGTGGCTAACACTGATGTTCGGTCAGCAGGTACAAATGCTACTCAACCAAATAATGGGATCAGCCCTCTAATCAATCAGAGTTTGAACTCACTACCTTCGATAACACTACACCTGCCGGTTACCTTAATGCTGGCATCAGACGCAGGTGTAATGACAGATGTCCCTTCCGTGTAGGACAGCGCATAACCCAACGTGCGCCTATCGATAGATAACTCAAAGGATGTCCAGTTGTGTTGTGCAGACTGCTCTGCATAAAAGCTAGCCACCAGCCCATTGCCTTCATGCATGACCTGAGAGGTTTGGGTTGCGAAAACGCGCTGACCAAATCCGCCAGTGAAATCGATATGGTCTAGAGCCGAAGTCATTCTGAGCATATGCGAGTAACGGCGCTGATCTGGGAAACTGGCACTGCATATCACCTGAATACTCAAAACTCGTAGAGGCGTGGCCTGAAAATTCGCCTCCGAGGAGGCCCTCGCCGCTGAAGAAGAGGCGGACTTAGTCTCCGCGGCATCCACGCAACCCAAAAGCCACGTCCCAATGCTGGCACCGAACAAAAGCCTAAACATAATTAACCTCTAACCTGCCCATTCGAAACTTTTCATTTGACTCGCTAATTCGACCATCAAAAGTGAGCGAAACCAATGGTGCATACCGACCCTTCTAGCAAAGGAGTGTTGCTCGACTTTCTGACGATTGAGTACCAAAAATTAATTAAACATACCGCTCATCTATTTTTTATACAGATCAACACTTCGCTGGTTACTTACTGCTTTATAATTGCAGCTTGTCACCATTGTAGTTAATGAATTGCCCACTAAGCTGCATAGATAATTCGTTGAATCTAACCAATAAACCCGCAGCACTCTCTTCCGCTGAGATGTCTCCGTTAGGACCGCCCATATCAGTTCGCACCCAGCCTGGGTGATAGCTGCCCACAGCAATGTCTTCTTTTGCTAATTCGTGGCTCAGCGTTACTGCAATATTGTTTGCACCCGCTTTAGAAGCTCTATACGCGTAGGCATTAGCTGCCGTATGGGTTTGGCTGCCCATCAGGGAAGATATAATAGCGACTTTGGCCTGGCCGGAACTTTTGCGTAGGTGTGGCAAAAAGGCACGAGTGGTGAAAAATGGACTCGCAATATTGGTGACTAACACAGTTTGAAAAGACTCCATGGTGTTCTCTTCTGCGGACATACCGCCATATCCATTTTGGACGCCAGCATTGCAAACCAGCAGATCCAACGCATCAACAATATTCCCCGCAGCTAATTGCAACGAACGCTCATCTACGACATCTAGTTCAATAACTTTGCATCGCTCAGGGTAGTCTGCCTGCAACGCTTGCAGCGCAATAGCGGCCTGTGGATTTCTGCACCCTGCCCACACGCAGTCGCCCTGTTGCAGCGCAAGCTGAGTAATAGCTAAACCAATCCCTCGGTTCGCACCGGTAATGAGCAGGTTAGACATGTAAAAACTCCTATAGAACTAAATTAAGAATGCTTAATCATATCCGCCATTTTTTCCGCCACCATAATGGTCGGCGCGTTTAGATTGCCGTTAGTTATGTGGGGAAAAATCGACGCATCAATGACGCGCAAGTTATCTATTTGATGCACTCTACCCTGGGGGTCTACTACTGACATGTCGTCAACGCCCATTTTGCAGGTCCCACATGGGTGGTAGGCGCTTTCCGCATGAGCTCGTACAAATGCATCTAGCTCACTATCGCTTTGTGCTTGCGCACCTGGACTGAATTCTGGGCCGCGAATTTGATCAAAGGACGGTTGAGCAAAAATCTCTCTAGCCCCACGAATGGCCGCGCGAAAAACCTCCCAATCTGACTTATGACTCATATAATTGAAACGGATGGTGGGATAATCCTTTGCATTGGGACTTTGCAAAGTCACGCTACCGCGACTTGGGGAAAGCATAGGCCCAACATGGGCCTGACAACCGTGCCCGGAAGCCTGTGAAGAACCGTCATAAGACATTGCTGCAGGCAAAAAGTGGAATTGTATATCTGGCTGCTCAGCTTCCACATGACTGCGCATGTAGCCACCCACTTCGAAATGATTGGTGGCACCTAAACCGCCCTTAGTTAGCAGCCACTCTATGCCAATCTTACCACGCCCAAAAAGACTGAGATCTTTGTACAAGGATATGGGTTGTGTAATGGATTGCTGGACATAAACTTCCAAGTGATCCATTAGATTCTGACCAACACCCGGCACATCTGCTTTCAGTTCAATGCCCATATCATTAAGGTGATCTTTAGGGCCTATACCTGAGAGCATAAGCAATTGCGGTGAATTGATAGCTCCAGCACATATCACTACTTCTTTGTTCGCAAACACTTTACTCGTCTTAGCCCCGGCCGACAGACTAACCCCTTCAGCTTTACCATCCTTAAGAATGATCTGCTCAACCAAGGCTTTTTTCACAATGCGCAGGTTGCGACGGCCACGAGGCAAGTAAGATCGCGCAGTGGATGAGCGAATACCATCAGCAACAGTCATTGGCATGACACCAAAGCCTTCTTGATGTCGCCCATTAAAATCATCGTTTAATGGGTGCCCTGCTTCCTTTGCGGCAGCCAAAAAATAATTGTAGAGCGGATTATTTAGTTGCCCGGTAGTTGTGCCTACAGGTCCATTATGGCCCTTGAACTCATCCTCCGTGGTTCGCTTATCTGCTCGCTGGGCCTTTTTAAAATAAGGCAAAACCTCTGGGTAACCCCAGCCTGTCGCGCCAAGTTTTTCCCAACGTGTATAGTCATTAGCATTGCCTCGCACATACACCATACCGTTGATTGACGAAGACCCACCCAATACCCTACCTCTTGGACAATCTAGCCGGCGCCCATCCATATTGGCTTCAGGTTCGGTGACATAACCCCAGTTCAGCTTTTTGCTTTGCATGGGCAAATAGAATGCAGAGGGCATTTGAATAATTAGGTTCTTGTCTGAACCGCCAGCTTCAATCAATATAACAGAACAGTTTTGATCTTCGCTTAATCTACTGGCTAGAACGCAACCTGCTGAACCCGCACCAACAATCACATAATCTGCAATCATTTCATTTTTGTTATTTTTCATTTATTTGTATCTAGCCGATAAAGCGAAAGCGCATCCTCACCATAGCTGTAGCTATAAGTAGAGGAGTTATTCTTAACCATCCAGTGCATTTCTGTAGGGACTCATATCTATACCAAACGCAGCGTAGCGGCCTTCCACAGCTGCAACTGTTTCCGCAGACCAATAGTTATGCCCGGGCATAGGAAAACCTAATAATGCTCGTTGTTCGATGGACGCTTGTGCAACCCATCGCTCCATAATCTGGTGCTTGCTATACATAGACCAACACCAGCCTGGGTGCAGAACGTTTAACCATTCGCTACCGGCTTTCTTGAAGGTTAAGTTTTGCACTATACGGCACGCACCGTCGTTAACAGGACGTCCGCGGTGCCACGTATCATGCCGATAAAACAAGACAGAACCACGACGAAAGTGCGCGGCGCGCTCGCGAGCATAAAGATTCGTCGCGCGAAACGCTGCAATATCTGGATGAGCTTTTTCTAAGTAGCCTTCGGCTTCCACGCGACTGTTAATGTATGGTCGATCCTGTACACCGGGCATATTAAAAATTGGCCACGCATACGCAGGGTCGTCAGGACCTTCTCGAGGCACAACGGCAGTTGCACCCCCACATTCCTCACTGTCACTAAGGTATATGATGACCTCCACTGCTTCAGGGCTATCCCATTGGGGCGGGTGTAACAATGTATGGTTCGGATAATCACAATGTATACGCTGTTCGGTCCAATCATCGCGATCTGCCACCGCGCCGTCGCCATATTTTGGCCACAAATCTGCCTGCGAAAGACGTATATCTCCCACTGCTTCGCCGAGCAATGCACTCACTGCCGCTAATAGCTCGGAACACATTGTTAGCTCATTAACCGCTCTAGAGCGCGATGGAAAAACAAATTTTTGACCGCTACCAAAGGTCTCGAAGTGTTTCGCCTCAGGAGTTTGTGGTTTGGGGAAGAATGCCAACGCGTCATCTTCAGCTTGTGCAATTAAGGCGGAGGGAATCAACCCGTCAACCAACGCGTAACCTTGTGTTCGCCAGCTGGATATTTGATCTGGGCCTAGTAGGTTGTTGGACAGCTTAGAGGGTTCTAACCAGTGTTCCTCTATGTTTTGCATACCTCTATCCCCGCTCTTTTTTCAGCACGCTCGCGCTAAGTAGTAATGCGCCCAAAACCGTCCAAAGCAACCCTCGAAGACCTTCTAAGTCAGTCTCTGAACGTCGTGATGAGTTTGATTTAGGCTAGAAACCTCGTAGTCCACAAATGCCTGAACATACTCCTTGCCCTTGCACGCGTTCAGACTGACCAGCGTTGTGGAAATAAGCGCCTCTAGCATTCCGACTTCATCAGCTGCATGCTCAGTCGCCATCTGGCTTACCGATTCTATAGTTTCTTTAGCAACACTCCACTTAGACATATCGACTCCGCTTTCTGAATTATGCGACCGGCGCATTTGGGAAATTTTTACGAATTCTTATTCTGGAAGTTTTTGTAACTCAAACACGCCATGTAATGCACGAACGGCTAGTTCTACGTAACGTTCGGCAATGACTACTGAAATCTTAATCTCAGAAGTGGAGATCATTTGAATATTTATGTTCTCAGAAGCCAAACAATCGAACATTTTTGTTGCAACGCCAGCGTGGGAGCGCATTCCTACACCGACAATAGATACTTTAGCAATTTCGTTATCGCCACTTATCTCTCTGGCATCGATATCTTTGGCTATCACGCTAAGAATTTCCTGCGCGTTATCGTAATCTTGTCTTTTCACCGTAAAGGTGAAATCCGTAAGGCCGTCGGCGCCGGTATTCTGCAAAATCATATCGACTTCAATATTTGCTGCACCAATAGGGCCCAAAATTTTGGAAGCAATGCCTGGCAAATCTGGCACACCTGCAATAGTGATTTTTGCTTCATCAGTGGCATGGGCAATACCTGAAACAAGAGGCTGTTCCATATCATCTTTCTCCGTGGTTATTAGTGTGCCGGGGCCATCTTGAAACGTTGACATGACCCGCAGTGGCACACGGTAGCGTCCAGCAAATTCTACCGATCTTGGATGCAAGACCTTCGAACCTAAACTCGCCAACTCAAGCATCTCTTCAAACGTAATATGCGAAAGCCGCCTTGCTGACTCCACAATCCGGGGATCGGTGGTATACACGCCGTCAACATCTGTGCAGATTTCGCACTCATCAGCGCCTAGTGCCGCAGCAAGTGCTACCGCAGAGGTATCTGAACCACCGCGCCCTAGAGTCGTTATTTCGCCAAGGTTATTAACGCCTTGGAAACCAGCTACAATGGAAACACAGCCTCTTTCCAACTCCGCAAAGAGAGCCGCCGTATGAATCTCTTGAATTCTCGCTTTGCCATGCACATCGTCGGTTTTTATCGCAACTTGATCGGCAAGAAAAGACTTTGCTTCAACACCTATAGCTAGCAACCCCAGGCTGAGAAGCGAAATAGTGACTTGCTCGCCAGAAGCCGTGAGAACATCCATTTCCCGAGCGCTACCCTGCTCACCAGCGATTTCGCGCCCCATGGAAACTAAGCGGTTTGTTTCTCCAGACATGGCGGAAACAACGACGACAACCTGGTGCCCTTGCTCAATATATTTTTTTACGCGCTGAGCTACACCGCGGATGCGTTCCACATCTCCGACACTGGTGCCACCATACTTTTGAACAATCAGCGCCATTAGTGACTCAACCTTTCCTGTAGCCAAGCTTGGGAATCAGCTAAGGCTTGGGTTACACCGTCAGGATTTGTACCGCCTCCTGCGCGAGCAAGGTCTGGGCGACCGCCGCCTTTAGCACCTACTAGCTCCGCCACTGCCGCAAGTAAATCCGGCGCCTTCACTTTTTCAACTAACGACTTACTTACGGAAACCACCATACCTACTTTACCGCCAGCAACCTGAGCCAATACGATAACGCTGTCTTCTGATAACTGAGAACGCAAAGTATCTAGCGTCTGCATCATCGCCTTATTGTCACCCTCCACTTGAGCCGCAATAAAATCAATGCCATTGATTTGTTCAACTTGACTACCAAGGTCCGAGCTTTTGCTGGCAGCAATCTGCTGTCCTAACTGTTCAACCTGCTTACTTAGAGCCTTATTTTCCGCCAAGATTTGTGTAATCCGGTTATCGATTTCAGATACACCAACTTTTAGTACGCTGCCAACTGACGCGATCAAAGCATCATTTTCTCGCACAACATTAAGGGCACCCTCACCGCTAACGGCTTCAATGCGCCTTATACCAGCAGCAATACCGCTTTCTAACTGAATCTTAAAAAGACCAATATCCCCTGTGCGGCTAACATGTGTGCCACCACAGAGTTCAACCGAATAGTCGCCGCCCATTGAAAGTACTCTAACTTCGTCACCATACTTTTCACCAAACAGTGCCATGGCTCCGCGCTCAACCGCATCGTCAAAAGATAGAAGCTCCGTAGTCACAGAAGTGTTCAATAAAATTTGTTCGTTAACCAACGCTTCAATTTTTTGTAATTGAGCGGCGCTCACAGGTCCCGTGTGAGAGAAGTCAAAACGTAACTTCTCATCATTCACTAAGGAGCCTTTTTGCTGTACGTGATCGCCTAGGACAGTGCGTAGAGCGGCATGCATTAGGTGCGTGGCTGAGTGATTAGCCTGAGTTTTTCTGCGTATCTGCTCGTCTACTGTGGCAGATATTTCAGCTCCCGCTGCGATGCTCGAAACACTATCTTCACTCATGCTGCCAATATGAAGGCGTTGGTCGCCGCTGATTTGGGTATCTTTTACAACAAAGCGATTCTCGCCCAATAGCAACTGCCCATAGTCACCTACTTGCCCACCAGACTCAGCGTAAAAAGGTGTTCTATCGAGCACAACAACGCCTTCTTCGCCTGGGGCCAGCGCCTCTTTAGTGTCCCCATTGATATCAAATACTGCAAGCACATGTGCCTTACTATCGAGCTGTTCGTAGCCCAAAAAATCTACACTTTGCTTAACACTGATCTTTTGTCCAAGACTGGTCGAGAAACTTGTAGATGCTCGGCCGCGAGCTCGTTGAGCTTCCATAGCTTCATCAAACCCTTCTTGGTCAACCTGCAAACCTAGTTCGCGAGCAACGTCGGCGGTGAGGTCAACGGGAAAGCCGTAGGTGTCATAAAGCTTAAAGGCAATTTCCCCAGGCAGCGTATCGCCTTTAACCTGATTCAACTCACCTTTGAGTAACTCCATGCCTTGATTCAGAGTCTCACTGAATCGAGCTTCCTCTTCGGCTAATGCATTAGTTACAGCTTGTTCATGTTGCGCTAGCAAGGGATACGCCTCGCCCATTTCATCAACCAGAACTTTGACCAACTTATGGAAGAACGGTTCACGAATATTCAGTTTGTAACCATGTCTTAGAGCACGGCGAATAATTCTCCTAAGCACATAAGCACGGTCTTCATTACCGGGCGTAATTCCGTCTGCTATAAGAAATGCGCTGCTACGAATATGGTCAGCGATTACTCGCAATGAGGCAGTGCCGAGCACCTCTTCTTCATTGGTGATATGCGCAAAGCTACCAGCTTCTAACATCACTTTACGAAATAGATCTATCTCATAATTGCTATGTACACCCTGAAGAATGGCGGCCATGCGCTCAAGTCCCATGCCAGTATCCACGCCAGCTTGGGGCAGTGATATCATTTCTCCGTCCGCTAACCTGTCGAACTGAGGAAACACCAAATTCTGGAATTCAATAAAGCGATCGCCATCCTCATCCGGAGAACCTGGAGGACCACCGGCAATAGAAGGACCGTGATCATAAAAAAGCTCAGTGCATGGACCGCAAGGACCGGTGTCGCCCATAGTCCAAAAGTTCTCTTCCAGATCAATAATTCGGTCAGCTTTTATACCAACCTTATCCCGCCAGATTTTGCGTGAATCATCGTCTGTTGGGTGAACTGTGATAAGAATTTTGTCAGCTGAAAGGCCCACAACTTCAGTCGCAAATTCCCATGCCCAAGTAATCGTCTCTTCTTTGAAATAATCCCCAAAACTGAAGTTACCCATCATTTCGAATAACGTGTGGTGACGTGCTGTATATCCTACGTTTTCCAGATCATTATGCTTACCGCCAGCTCTAACACAGCGTTGGGCGCTGGTAGCTCTGGTATAGCCAGGATCAATTTTACCCAGCAAAGGGTCCTTGAACTGATTCATGCCAGCGTTGGTAAACAGCAATGTCGGATCGTTATGCGGAACCAGTGAGCTGGACGGAATGATTTTGTGCCCCTTCGATTCGTAAAACGAGAGGAAGGCAGCGCGTAAAGCAGCAGTATTCATTAGTTTGAAAATCAATCGAATTTTAGTGGGCGAGAGTATAAAGGAAGTACCTAGGCTTTGATATTAGCTAGGGCCTGCTGTGTTGGACTTCTTGTAATTGAGAGACTGAAACAGACTGCACCTTCCTGTGCACGCCAAAGCTGCGAAGAGATCCTCAAACATCGCATTTGAGTAAGTTAATCTGGCGCAATATTGTTCATTGCTTTAGCGATCGTATCCCCTGGGAAACCTCTGCGGGATAAGAAGTTCGCAACTTTCATCCACTCTTTTTGTCGCCGCTCTCTAAACAGCTGCTCCTTAGTTTTTTTGTATACAAATTTATTAACCATTTTAGGGCGCTTTTGTCGGCTATTAGCGCTGCTATTTTTCTGCAACTTCTTCGCCTTTTGTAGAGATTTGAACTTACTCGAACCTTGCGGGTGCTTGCCCGAGGCCTCTTCCTCGTCATTTTCGGTTAGGTCGAACTCATTGACATCATCGTACTCGCCATCATCACACCGATCTTGGTTCCCACCTCTATTCAGCTGAGATTCGTCAAAGCCCTCACCAACATTGTCCAAAAATTCTTCGCCCCCCTTTTGTCGCAAAAACTCTTCTTCAAAAGCCTCGGAATACATAAAGTTTTTTTCTAAGAGAATTGGAGAAGCTTTTTTGCGCCCCGCTTTCATTGCCCGCTCTAACCAAGCTGGATCATTTTTATCGATAAACTCTTCAATTATCTCTTTGGAAATACCCTTCATGGAAAGTTCTTGAGCAATATAGATAGGGCCATAACCCCTCCCAGTGCGACTATTACAAAGAGATTCGGCAAAGCGGCTGTCACTTATAAGATTTTGCTCTAGAAGTTGGGTGACAACTTCTTCGACTAATTGAGGGGGATGTTTTTGACAGAGCTTTTTGGTGATTTCTCTAATGCCGTATTCTCTACGGGCAAGCAGACGGATAGCTGCGTTATAAACTCTGCCTCTATCTTGCTCAGTTACCATAAAACGCGGCGCTGAATAACGTCATAACATTCAACATACCGTTGCAACCGTTTCAAATTGATATGTCTTAAGGGGCTGTGGGCTTTTAACATCCATAAAGTTCCGCGAGCACTATCTCGGATATTATATTAGATGCCAATTGCACCGGACATAACCACTAATTAAGGGCGCACTTAAAATACGCCCCAGCACTCTTCTACTTATAATGAGGGCCTGACTAATCCTGACTTAGACTCTCTTGGTTTGCATCAGGGATCACCACTTCTGCACCACCAGCGTCTGCACCATGCTTGGGCATCAGTTGATCGCGAATTAGGCCTTCGATTTCGGCCTTCATCTCTGGGTGATCATCTAAGAAATCAGATGCGTTTTTACGGCCTTGACCAATACGCTCGCCGTTATAGGAATACCATGCACCAGACTTCTCAACTAGATTCTGCTGTACGCCAAGCTCAATGATTTCACCAGTGCGGTGGATACCTTGACCGTACAGAATCTGAAATTCTGTTTGTCTAAATGGAGGTGAAACCTTGTTTTTAACCACTTTAACCCGGGTTTCATTGCCGACTATTTCATCGCCATTTTTTACTGCGCCAATACGTCTAATATCCAAACGGACAGAAGAGTAAAATTTAAGCGCATTACCACCAGTAGTGGTTTCTGGAGAGCCGAACATTACTCCGATCTTCATACGAATCTGGTTAATAAAGATCACCAGCGTATTGGATTGTTTGATGTTACCGGTCATTTTGCGCAGAGCTTGACTCATAAGACGAGCTTGTAAGCCGACGTGGGTATCACCCATATCGCCTTCAATCTCTGCCTTGGGAGTGAGCGCTGCGACGGAGTCAACAATCACCACGTCCACTGCCGCAGACCTTACGAGCATGTCGCAAATTTCTAATGCTTGCTCACCCGTATCTGGCTGAGAAACAAGAAGTTCGTCAGTATCTACACCCAACGCCTGTGCGTACATGGGGTCCAATGCATGCTCGGCGTCGATAAATGCGCAAGTACCACCCGCTTTTTGCGCCTCGGCTATAACTTGCAAAGTTAAGGTCGTTTTACCCGAAGACTCTGGGCCATAAATCTCGACAACTCGACCTTGCGGAAGTCCACCTATACCTAGTGCAACATCAAGCCCAAGTGAACCTGTAGAAATTGCGGGAATAGCGACTAGCTCTTTGTCTCCCAAACGCATCATTGAGCCTTTACCAAATTGGCGCTCAATTTGTGCAAGGGCCGCGCTTAACGCGCGTTCTTTGTCTGGGTTGTCTTCTTTTCTATTAGCTTCTTTGCTTTTCACTTCTTTAGACTTCTGAATCATGATGAGCTCCTATGTCTATTTGCTCCAGCTTACAAAGCTGGTTAATCTTCTATTAAATTAGTCTGCTAACCTGCAGTCGATCTATCTATTTTGTCTATCTATTTTGTCTATCTAACTGATCTAGCCTCAATTTTTCAAAGACTTAATATCGATCTGCTACTTCGCTGGGAGTTTTTGAACGCTCTTCGAAGCAACTTTCAAAGCACTGTATATCCATTCAGTAGTCTGCGCAACCCTGTTTCGCGCAAATATTCAATAACCAGCTATTTCTTACAAACCTCTCCTACAAATTCCCTAATATTCTTACCCAACCTAGCAATACGGTGGCTGCGAAAACCTGTCTTCATCGGTATAGTCTTAGTTTCGAGTCCCGCTATTTTTGAGGTTTATAGTTAAAATGTCTGCGCCCCAACCTGAGCCTGCTGCAATGGCAAACCTCGAATCTCACACACCGATGATGCAACAGTACTTAGGCATCAAAACAGATCATCCTGATGCGCTTTTGTTTTACCGCATGGGCGACTTCTACGAACTTTTTTTTGATGACGCGAGAACTGCAGCTGACCTTTTAGATATCACTTTAACCGCTCGCGGTCAGAGTGATGGCAAACCAATCCCCATGTGCGGGGTACCCTTTCACGCCGCGGATGGCTATTTAGCAAGACTAGTTAAACTAGGTCGCTCTGTTGCTATTTGCGAACAAGTAGGTGATCCCGCGACGAGTAAAGGGCCCGTAGAACGACAGGTTCAGCGCATTGTCACGCCTGGAACCCTGACCGATGAAGCATTACTGGAGTCAAGGGCAGATAGTACTATTCTTGCTGTAAACCCATCCAAAAACGGTATCGGCATTGCGCTACTAAACTTATCAGGATGCCTTGTAGAGCTGCAGAGTATTAACGCAAAAGACCAGCTTATTGATCTCATCTGGCAACTGCGGCCTAAAGAAGTCTTGCTGCCCCAAGAGGTTGCAGAACACTGGCAAGATTATGTAGGTCACGACCTCACAGCGACTGGCGTTGATGGCAGTTATTTCGATCATGGACAAGCTATAGCTGAGCTGCAAAGACACTTTGACGACGATGTGATTGCTATCACCGGTCTGACCACAACTGACCCTTGTCTTGGTGCCGCTAATGCAGCACTACGTTATGCAAAAAATACCCAGTGCCAAGATCTATCCTTCTTGCAGCGTATCTATTTTGTTGAAGGCGGCCAAACTATCGGTTTAGACGCTCAATCGCGCCGTAACTTAGAAATAGATGTGCGCAGCAATGGCGCAGTAGACCACACTCTATTAAGTCTGATGGACACTACAGTTACAGCTATGGGCGGACGGCTTTTACAAAGATGGCTGCATGAGCCAAGTAGAGACTTAGACATGGTAAAGGCTCGCCAAACTTGGATCGCCGACAGCCTCGCAAGTCACAAAGAAATCGCAGTTAGAGAAGTTCTGCAACCCATCGGCGATTTAGAACGTATTCTTACCCGCATCAACCTGGGGTCGGCCTCACCACGGGATCTTTCTCGACTACGCGACGCGTTGCTGCGTTTCCCGGAAGTTAGGCAGGTACTGGGCCACATCGCAGGAGACCTCAATGCCTCTATGCACAATGCTCTAGAAGATTTTTCAGAGTTAACAAGCCTGTTGCAGCGGGCAATCATCGAAGAGCCCCCGGTGACCATGCGCGAAGGCGGTGTGTTTGCTGAAGGCTACAACGATGAATTGGATCAACTGCGTAAGCTCACTACCCATTCGGCAAACTGGTTAGCTGAACTAGAACAAACCGAACGGCAACGCACAGGTATAAGTACGCTAAAGGTTGGCTACAATCGAGTACACGGGTATTACATTGAAACTTCCAAAGCTGCTAAAGGCGATATCCCAGAAGAATACATTCGCCGGCAGACTCTAAAAAGTGCGGAACGTTATATCACCCCTGCCTTGAAAGAATTTGAAGAAGATGCTCTGCGTAGCCAGTCTAAATCTTTGCAATTAGAGCGCCGGTTGTTTGGCGATCTTTTAAACGAACTCATTCAACATTCAACCGCCTTGCGTCAAGCGGCAGAGGCTATAGCTCAGGCCGATGTTTTAGCATGCCTAGCAGAGCGCGCATACGCACTTAACTTTGCACGGCCTAGTTTTAGTCAGCAAACCGGCGTAAATATTGATCAGGGTTGGCACCCGGTAGTTAAAGCAGCATCAAAAGATGCATTTATAGCCAACGATGTCGCGCTTGGTGAGCAAAGTACAATGCTCATTGTCACCGGCCCAAATATGGGCGGTAAATCTACCTATATGCGGCAAACAGCAATCATTTGTCTGCTTGCCTACGTTGGCAGTTATATACCGGCTCAAAGCGCCACACTGGGCCCCATCGATCGCATTTTTACCCGAATTGGCGCAGCCGATGACCTAACCAGTGGTCGCTCTACCTTTATGGTTGAGATGACTGAAACCGCGCACATATTGCATAACGCAACGGCAAACAGCTTGGTGCTACTGGACGAGATTGGTCGCGGAACAAGCACCTACGACGGTTTGGCGCTAGCTTGGGCCTGCGCTGCACATTTAGCGTACAAAGCCCAATCTTTAACGCTTTTTGCCACCCACTATTTTGAACTAACCGGCCTACCCGGATTATACCAAGGGGTTGGTAACGTGCATTTAAGCGCACGCGAACATGCTGGCGACATAGTATTCCTCTACCAAGTGAAGCAAGGTCCAGCCAGTCAAAGCTATGGTATTCAAGTGGCGAAGCTCGCAGGTGTTCCTGCCTCGGTGCTGAGCATTGCTAGAAAACGCTTG
>Ga0206130_10006334_pt1 | contig 13583 bp, 4 predicted proteins | sample Helgoland_Spring_9_FD_148637 | JGI IMG/M metagenome (GOLD analysis project Ga0206130, IMG submission 148637) | Pelagic subsurface seawater microbial communities from Kabeltonne, Helgoland, North Sea - Helgoland_Spring_Bloom_20160512_1 | ecosystem: Environmental > Aquatic > Marine > Epipelagic ... | reverse complement strand
CCGCTAAGTTCGTGACTAGAGACTTTGGCTCAAACACGTTTCGCACAAAGATCATACAGACAGTACAGAGTAATTTGCTTGTATTGCCTTTTCATTACCCGTTCAGCATTGCAGAGAAAACGGATATGGAATGCCGAGCCAGCTCCGATACCACCAACGTAGTCGTCGGCGCTTCATTTGAGGGGGTGCTAATAGCAAACTGATATGGCAGCTCCAAACTGGAAAACTTACGATACAAATGGTGACGGCAAACTAACCGACGCTGAACTTACTACGTGGAACAATGTAGTAAGAGCCTATAGAAACTACGTAGATTCTAACTTTGAAAACACCTACGAAGCAGATATTGCAGCTAGTGAAAGCACTTCTGTAAGCCCCTATGAAGACGGTTCAGCATCCGCTAGTTTTTATGGGAACTGGGGTTTTCCTGTCCCTGATACAGAAGAAGAAACGGAAGCCGCACTTATAGCAGCGGCGGAAACCGGCAATATTGATGTTATAGAAGCAATACTAAGTACCGCAAGTAATGCTGTAAGTGGCGCGGTACTAAATACGGTAATGGAAACTTTCTATGACTCGCTCGATATACCAGCGGGACTAGATGATCTTAGTGGGTATGGAAGTACTCCAAGACCTGACTATAAAATAGATCTAGATTCTCTAGCAGACATGTACTTAGCTGCAGGCTCTGGCAATGAAACTCCCCTAACTCTTATGGACGCACAAGGACTTGCGTTGGGGGAGCACATGCGAGCAGTTAAAGATGCACAGCAGCGAGCTAACGCGTATGTTGATGCGTACGGCGGGTCGTTTTACGACTACTTCGTAATGCCAAACCAATTGGTGGAGCTTAGTCCTCTCGCTCAAGAGTATGACGCTAATAGAGATGGGTCTTTAGACCAAGACGAAATGGTTGGGTATACAGAGGCTTGGGAGAAAGAAAACGGAATAATGCGTTTTGCTGATGGTACGAGTGCTACTGCCGCAACAGCCGAAGCGGCTGATCTAGATGGAGACGGTCAAATATCTCCACAGGAGTTATCGGTTTGGGAGGCAGATAGAGCAAGTGATACAGATCCTAATCCGAGTCGCACAGCATTCTTAGCAGATTATGGGTTCGACGCCAGCCCCAGTGCAGCGTGGGTGGGTAAATTTGCACGCGAGTCAGCCGAAAGTTTCCAGACGGGCGCGCAGCAGATATTAACGCAAGGTTTACAAGATGCCGCGATAGCCATCCTTGGCATGTACCAGAAGGGATTACTTGATCAGTTGGAGTCAGGGGCGGATACGTTATCCAGACCAATTATAGATAAAGATGCTCCAGCATACTCTATTATTGGAGCCGATATTGATAGCTATTTTGAGAGAATCTTTGACGGCAAAGACACCATATCGAGGGACGCGCTGCTAACTAACGATGAGTTCTATGATGTAGGTATACAACTGGCAACAAGAAACAGCTCGACCCCTGCGTTGAGTGCAGAAGGCATTACATTAACAGATACAGACCAAGCTCTCGTAGATCGTTATGTAGCAGTGCGGGATGATTATCAAGCAGGCGTTGTTGAAACCGCAGATAGAGAGCAAAAAGTAAAACCGCTTCGGGAAGCCATTGACGACCTACGAACTAAGATGAATGGTTTAGAGGTAACCGGTAGTCCCGAAGACCAAGCGGGTAAGAGCGGCTTAGATAGGGCTTTAGCTTGGGCAAGCGGAATCATTGATGGTGCTTTAGACCTACGACAAAATCTTGATTCTGCTGTAATCAAAGCCGCAGGGGGTACCTTAGAGGGTATTGCTGGTGCCGCAGTGTTGTGGGGAGAACACCCCATGAGTACCAAACAAGGGCAGATAGGGCGAGCTTTATCAGGGCTTGGTAATGACCGGTATACCCCAGAGCTTAAACAATCTATAACAGGGCTAAACGAACTTCTTGGTAAAGCAACGGGTGCACAAGGAAAAATAGACGCTTTTTACGACGGGATACAAGAATACCCTTCTGCATTTATAATAGATCTAATTGGTGTGGAAATAGGCCAAGAAGTAATTCCCTTAGCAGCAGGAGGAGTAGGGGGTGCGGGGGTTAGGGGTGCAGCTTTAGGGAAAGGGATCGTAACAGACGTAGCCGAACGGATGGGGTCGAAAGCCGCGATCGAAACAGAATTTATGGTAGATCTTGCCGAGGCGGGTCTGTTTAACATGGGTGGGGCTTACGAAACAGCTCTTGAATCCTTAATGTTGCCGACAACCATTAATCCAAATACAAATAACCCGTACACTAGAGAAGAAGCTGAAGACAAAGCATGGGCTATAGCTATACCTGCCGGACTTACCGGAATGTTTACGACGTGGGCCTCTACTCTAATCGGTGGGCAAGCATTAGAAAATTTAGTATTTAAAAACAGAGCACCCTCTGCTGATGAAGCTAAAGAAATAATAAAAGATTTTGCTGATGAAATTGCTCCCGGCAGTAACGTTTTTGGCGACTATTTGTCAGCATTAGCGGGTAGAACTTGGGAAGCTGCAAAAGATACGGTAGAAGCCGGTCTTGAATGGGGTCACGCTACATTAGCCGAAGTGTTTACTGAAGGGGTTGTAGAAGGAGGCGCACAAGCATCATATCTAGAGACTGCGTTAAAATTAGCAGGTGATGATACACGCGACTATACAGGGAACATAGTAGAACAGATAATCCTTGAGGGTTTCGCTGGTGCTGGAGTGTCTGGCTCTATGGGCGCAGGAAGTTTTGCCACTGGGGCTTTATATAAACTAACCCCCGAGGTTAAGGAAGCAGTTGATAAGAGTTGGACAGCCGTACAAAACGGGGCAAATCCCGCTGAAGAAGCTGCAAAACTTGCGTCTGAACTAGAAGACATTGGGGTTACAGATACTAACTTACAAAACGATTTTGCAAATGTTGTAAACAACGAAGGGTACACGACCCGCGAAGAAGCAGGTGCTAAATTTGATGAAGCTGGGTATGAATTTACAGAAGAAGAGTTAGCGCAATATACAGGCGAACTAAACGAAGCAGATACCCTCAACAATATAGACACTTATGTAGACCCCAGACAAGTTACTGTAGATGAAGCCAAAGCCGAGCTAATAGCCCAAGGTATAACCGATCCCAACGATGCAGAAATTGCTGCCTACGTCGGTCAGGGCGACGAGACTTTCCAGAGTACTAAGAATACAGAAATAGAAACTTATGCTGACCCGAGAGTTATAGACGATGCGGAAGCTAGGGCCGCACTACAAGCGCAAGGTATAGCTAATCCAAAACAAGAAGAAATTGACCAATTTACAGGTCAAGGCGATGAGAATTTTGAAACTAACAACATAGGCAAAGCTACTGATTACGCTAACCCGTTAGCCCTATCCGCTGCAGAAATAGAAGGCATCGCTGCAAAACAAGGGTACACCCTAGCAGCAGGTGAGGCAGAAGCTCTTTCAGGGCGGGTAATACCGGGACAAACAGAAGCTGAAGCTTTAGCAAGCCAAGAAAATACGTTTAACAACGCAGCTATTACAGCAGCGGAATTGGAAGCCATAGCTGCCGCTCAAGGGTATACCTTAACTCCTGAAGATCGCGCTCTAATAGGAAACAACCCTAACGCTGCCCAAGAATTACTTAACGCAAGCAACCGGTTTAATGCTGGTGCAATCACAAGGGAAGAAATAGAAACCGCTGCACGTAATGCGGGTATTGATCCTGCAGATCTTACAGAGAGCGATTACGCGCTGGTTGGCACCATAACAGAGAAAGACGCAGATGGTAACTTTATACCTGCAGAAGATATTTTAGCTGGGGAACAAGCACGTTTTGAAGGTAGGGTAGCAGATGCAACTGCAGCAGAACGAAAAGCCGCAGCAGAAGCCGCTATTACTGCAGCCGTTACAGCCGCTGGCGCTCCTGCCCTATCTCCTACTGATCTCCAGCGTTATGTCGCAATGGCTATCGGTGGCGGGCTTACTATCGCTGAAGCAGTACAAGCAGCAGAAGCTGATATTGCCGCCGCCGCTGCTACTGACGATGGCGCTGCTGTTACTGACGATGGTGAAACCGTAGTTGATGAAACCGTAGATGGCGATGCTGCTACTGACGATGGTGCTGTAGACCCGTTTGTATCATACCTTAATGGGTTATTTGAGCGGTTTGGCGTAGATACTAATACTTGGCCTGAAGGAAACTCCATTGGTAGTTTACAAGGGCCGAATGGCCCCATAGACGCAAATGGGGATGGTATCTATAGCCCAGATGAACTTATAGCCGCAGGATTGACTGAAGAAATGGGATTTAATCCCGACTTATTTAAAACTCCTACTGATGATGCCGCTGCTACTGATGATGGTGCTACTAATGACGGTGCTGACTCTGGTGCTACTACTGACTCTGGTGGTAATCAGAGCGTTATGGATCAAGTAGTAGCTGCCATCACTGCAGCAGGTGTGACGTTAGCGCAAGATAAAATCGACGAGATTGTTGCTGATGTTGTTTCTGGTGCCGTTACTAATATAGACGAAGCAGTCGCAGATAAAGTTGCGGAGGTGGCTGGTAATGACACTGACTCTGGTACTGATAATCAGCTCGATGACTCAACCATCGAGGGCGACCCAGATGATTACGTAAAAGTAAAAGACTTCAACCGTGAAGTAGGTACCTTACAAGACAATATTGTAAAGTTAATTACTAAATTAGAATCAGAAGGGGCAACTCGTGATGAGGCTCTTGCTGCGGCTATCGGTGTACCTGCAGGACAACCCGGAGGCCCATCGGGGTTATATGCCGAACTTGGCAAGTTTGCTACTTCAGATCAAGCCGAGGCAATCAAAAAAGTAGTTGATGGTATTGCTACAGAACTTGGTACGACTGCTGATGATGTTGCGGCAATAAAAATTAAACTGGATACTCTTGTAACCAAAGACGATATATCAGGTCTCGCCACTAAGGAAGACGTAACAGACGCAGAGGGGCGTTTAAACACCCGTATTGAGGAGCTTGAAGCCGAAGGTAAAACTCGTCTTGATGCTGTAGACATCGCCTTAGAAGAACTGGCTACCGATCTAGGTACAACTAAAAAAGATATTACTGACCAACTTACTAAGTTTGAATCTGATCTAGCTTTAGATATAGCGGAACTTGCAACCAAGCAAGACGTTTTAGATTCCGAAAAGCGTATCCGCGATAAGCAAGACGAGTACGTACGGCAAGGTATGAAGGCAGATGAAGCCTTACAAGCCGCAATAAACGATGTTGCTACAGAGTTAGGTGTAACTAAGGACGTTCTAACCGACCAACTTGCGGCTTTCCAAACAAAACTAGATGCAGATTTATCTCTACTTGCTACTAAACAGCAAGTTAACACGCTTGAAACAGAGCTGTATTTAAAGTTAGCGGAGTACGAAGCACAAGGTAAAACTCGTGACGAAGCAACCCAATTAGCTATTGCAGATCTGGCTACGGATTTAGAAACTACCGAAGATAATTTGATGACTCGGTTGGGTGTAACTCAAGACACCCTAACCGACAGAATCAATGAAGTTGAGACTAACCTTACTAACCAGTTCAATAGTCAGATCGAGTCTACCAAAGAACTTATAACCGAAACTGCGACAGAGACTCAAAAACAAATACAAACTACGGCAAACCAGAGCGCGGCTAGAGACTTCTTTGATATGGTCTTAGGCTCTGAAGATCTTGAAGGGCAGGAAGTTACGGTAAGTCAGTCTCCTTTGGCGCAAATCAACTACATATATGACTTCCAAGACCCCTTAGCCAACCAACAACAGCGCGGGTTCTTTGGTGCAGCAAGTCCTTACGGAGAGTCGTTAGCTGCAGGGAAAAGCAGACGACCCCAGACAATCGCTAATGTTATGCAGGGGCCACTGAACCTGCAAGGCGCACCAGTAGGCCCGATGGGTATGGCCGCAGGCGGTAAAGTAGATTATGATTTCCTAAACGAAATCTCACAAATAATGAGTTTTGGAGAATAAAATGGCAGGCTTTCTAGACTACCTTAAAGATGCTTCTAGTTGGTTAAAGAGCGAAGAGAATCAAGGCACTGTTGGGCTACTCAGTATGCTCGGTACAGCAGCGTTTTCGGGTAGTGACTTCTTTGACACAGAAATAGAAAAAACAGGATACCAAGGGAAAATCCCAGACTACACAGCCGTTAGAGAGCGTGTACAGGATACCTACGACCCCAATAGACGACCCGGAAGTGGTGGGCAGCGGTTCTTTTCAGAGACAGAATTTGCAGAGCAAGGCCAAGAAGCTTCGGCTAAACAACGTGCAGTTCAACAAGCACTGAATCTAAAGGCGCAAAACGCAGCTAATATGGCTAGGCAGTCTAGTCAGTATGGTGCGCCGCCCCAGCCTCAACCACAAATGCCAATGCCCGTTATGGGTGCTGCCCCTTCGCAGGTAGGCACTATGATGCCACCTCCTCAACAAGGGGGTCTAGCCAGCTTCTCTCCCCAGTACAAATATGGTGGCGGTATTGCCGCACTTGCTGGTGGTGGCGCTGCTTCTGCGTACAACCGAAGATATAACGGGTATGCGGCTGGTGGACGACCGAACGGTCAAGGCTACTATTTAGGTGGTGCAACAGATGGAATGGCAGACAAAGTACCTGCTACAATTGACGGTATGCAAGAAGCCAGATTAAGCGACGGGGAGTTTGTTATCCCTGCAGATGTGGTCAGTCACCTTGGCAACGGCAATTCTAACGCTGGTGCTAACACGTTATACGGTATGATGGATAAAGTTCGACAAGCTCGTACCGGCAATAAAGAACAGGGTAAAGAGATAAACCCTAACAAATTCATGCCTAGCAGGTAGAAGATTATGGCAACAGCAGCAGACGATCCTATTGTAGGTAAACAAACAGGTAGTGAATCCTCCCTATCTAACTGGGCGGGTGATTACGTCACTGATATGTTGGGTAAGGGCCAAGCTCTTGCAAACCAACCATACCAAGCTTATACCGGCCCACTTTCGGCTGGACAATCTACAGCCCAACAAGCAGCGTTTCAAGGGATAGGTAATCTATCTGTTCCTACTGGGCAGATGGGTGCGGCAGGGTTCCAACCACAGAAGTTTACGGCGCAAGCTGCACAAGACTACATGAACCCGTACCTGCAAGCGGCGTTAGATCCTCAAATTGAAGAGGCGCGACGGCAAGCTCAGATCACCCGTCTTGGAGATGCTAACAGGTTAACGCAAGCTGGTGCTTATGGTGGCTCTCGACAAGCTATTATGGAGTCTGAGTTAAACCGTAGTTTAGGGCAGAATCTTGCCAATATTACGGGGCAAGGCTACCAAACTGCGTACGATAAAGCCATGCAACAGTTTAATACCGAGCAAAGTGCGGCACAACAAGCACAAAACCTTACGAACCAGTACGGGCTACAAGCCCTGCAGAACCAAGCCAATCTGGGTGCACAAGAACGCGCTATTCAAGCCGAAGGCATCGCTGCCGATATTGCTCAGTTTGAAGAAGAGCGAGACTTTCCCTATAAGCAGACGCAGTACCAACAGTCGTTGTTGCAAGGGTTACCACTGGCAGCGCAATCGTATTCTTACGCAAAACCTAGCCAACTATCTGAACTACTTGGGGGATCTGGCGGTCTCATGGGTCTACTCCAAAGCTTCGGCATAATTCCGTCAGACGCAGAATAAAGGGTAATTAATAATGGCATATCAACCAATTGAACCTGTAGGTTTGGGTAGAAACGTTTCTGCTGAGATGATGAAAGGTGGCCCACGACTACAACAAGAAATTAAGCAGATGGGGCCAAACACGATCAAGATGATTGCGTTGCAGCAGATTGCCGACCAGCAAAAACAAAAAGCTATGCAGGCAAATCTTCAGGCACAACCCAATCCTGCTACTGTAGTACAGCAATTGGAACAGCAGCTTGGTGGTATGGGTCAACCCCAACAAAGTATGGGGCTTCCTCCTATGCGTGATAAAGCGCAACAGGTTGGTGGTGCACTTGCTCAGAAACAACAGCAACAGCAGAAGAATATGCAGCGTGCTGCACAAGGCCAAGGCCGACCCATGATGGCTGGCGGCGGGTTGCTATCTAGACCTGCACCGAATATAGATCCACGGTACTTTGAAGGTGGCGGCATCGTTGCTTTTGCACAAGGTAAAGAAGTTAGAGGGTACGAACCTACGGACGAAGAAATAGCTGCAGAACGCGCTAGGCTTGCACAGAGTAATAGTTATTTTGAAACTGTGCCAGATTCCGTGATTAGATCTAGGTTAGTAGCGCAATACAAACCAGAAATAAACAAAATCCCAGAGTCTGAGGTTGATGCGGAATTTGAAAGGCTTAAAAGACCTTCTTCTGCGATGAAAAAAACTAGACTTGAGCCGTACAGTGAACGAGGTTACGGAGATATCGATCGAGAAAAAATCAGGGAGCGGTTAGCAGAAGAAAAGGGAGGTGTATACAAGAAACTGCCCCCTACGCTCCCTCTAGGAGAAGGGGTTAGAAAACCTTCTGAAAAACCACTTGAAGGTATCGAAGCTTTAGCAGCAGAAATGACAGGGCAACTTGATACAAGTAAACCCTTAGCGCCTTATTCTGGCCCTAAAATCCCACAACCTATAGAGCAAGGTGCGCCTAAAGTAGACGAAAAGATAGATGTAAGTGTAGAAGAAGAGGTAGAGGTAGATGTACCTAAAGTATCTGCTACGGGCATAGATATTCCTCAAAGCCTAAAAGATGCGGGGCAAAGACCTAGCACTGATAAGATAACACAAGGTTTGGGTGCTCTTAAAACAGCGGGTATAGATGAAGAAGCAGCGGCTAGGACAGACTACAGAAAACAAATGCAGTTAGATCCTGAGCTTAAAGAAGAAATGAATACGATGGCGCGGCGAACCAAGGAGCGTGAGGAGAACTATAAACCTTCTAGAGCGACAACCATCAGAGAAGCGTTAGCAGGTGCGGCAAACAGGGGTAGCCTTGGTTCTGTAGGTGCAGGTATTTCAGGTGCGATGTCAGCTAGAGAAGGGGATATCCAAGAACGTAAGGATAGTTTGTTCAAAGCCCGTCAAGATTCACTCGACAAGTTAGTGACGCGTTCCGATGATATCGCTAAAGGAGCACTTGCATACGGCGCTGATGCTAGGAAAGGGTTTAAAGCAGATGCACGGACGTTGGTTGACGCAGAAGTTGCTATGTACAGCACTCAAAGCAGCGATGCTAGGCAAGCAAGGCAGCAAGAGGCCGATATCGCTATTGCAAATGCAGGGCAACAGTTCAAAGCGGAAGTCGAAAACGTAAGAAGTACGTTGAAAGCCCGAGCAGATGCAGATTTAGCTAGTTATCGAAAAGACTCTACTGCGATTGCGAGAGAAGGTAATACAGCAACTGCTACGAAAAATAAAAACACCTTGATTCGCAACATAGTGAACGATAGAAACAAACTAGAAATAAAAATAGCAGAGGTAATTGCGGAACGCGCAAGTGCATTGGATTCGATAGAGACTGAAAAACCTGAAAGTCTAAAAGATGCTGACGGTAATTTTGATGAGGCTAAAGTTACAAAATGGAAGAAAGATATCCTAGACGGGATGGCCCTTCAATATGCTCCGATACTAGCCAGTTACGACGCGTTGCTAAAAGATCAAGGGGTAGACATGCCTGAACGCGTAGCACCAAAAGAAGAAGTTACAGATGAGCAACTAGCAGCAGATGCTGTAGTTTCTGGAGTGTAGTTTGTATGGCTTCAGCGCAGCAGTACGCAGAATGGATATTAGCTAACCAAGACAAAAAAGGTACTCCTGATTTTGAGACGGTAGCTGTTGCTTACCGGCAACTACGGGGTATCGCTGCACCAGAACTCCCTGAACCCGACTTTCTAGATCAGATCGAAGAGTTTGGTAAGGGTATTCCTAGGGGGATTATCGGGTTAGCTGAACAGGCTGCATTAGGTGGCGCTTCTATACTGACCGAAGAAGCTGAAGAAGGTGTTCGTGAGTCTATCCTCGATACCGCTGGTTCTGCCAGAGAGTACTTTGCACCCGACCGTGGCTCTGAAGATACCGTAGGTGGTAAGTTTGGTGAGGCAGTTGGGTCGTTTGCGGGTCTTGGTCTTGCTTCTTTAATTCCGGGCATTGGTATGCCCCTTGCTGGTGGGTTAGCTGTTGGCGCTGGCGCTGGTGAAGCTAGAGAACGTTCGCGTGCTGCTGATGCTACCGAAGGTGAACGCGGCTTTGCTACTGCGTTAGGTGCCGTAGTTGGTCTGTCTGAATTAATCCCGATTAAAGTCCTAGGTGCACTCCGTAATGGCGTTGATGATAGTGTCGTTAAACAGATACTGGGTCGCGTCAAACGTGCCGCTATTGCAGGTGGTGCTGAAGGTGCACAGGAAATGGCTGCGGGTGTAGCCCAGAACCTTATTGAGAAAGGCGTTTACAATCCTGAACAAGGGGTATTTACGGGTAGTGGTGAAGCGTTTGGCTATGGGGCAGGTGTTGGCGGCTTAGTTCAAGGGCTACTTGATCTAGCACTACCTAAATCAAGAGGTAGGGGCGACGTTGATCCAGAAGAAGTAACCGAAGAGTCTGTAGAAGAAACACTGCTACTAGAGTATAAACCCCAACCAATAACGATATCTTCCGAAGGAGAAGCGTTTACCCCTGAACAACTAGAAGCGGCAAACATAGATGCCATTGAAACTTTTGGGGATATGCCTTCTGATGAAGTTATAGAACAGAGACAGGGCGCAGACCGTACTTCCGCGAGTGCTATAAACGCCCAACGTGCTCAAGAAGCTCAGATAGCCAAAACCCGAGAAAACAACCAAAATTTATTAGAGTACCAAAAAGACTTCGTTACAGACGCTGAAGGTAACACTGTACCGTTAAAAGAAGTCCAAGATAACTACATAATAGATGAAGTAGAAGTCGAAAAAGCTAGGCTAGAAGCAGAAATTGCACAAGCTGCGGCACTCGAAGCGGAAATAGCTTTAGCAGACATACCTGCTCCCCAAGTACTCCAACAAAGACAGCTTGCTGACGAATCACAAGCGGTAGCAGCAGCGCAAGCAGAGTTAGCCGGTAGACCGCAAACAGATTTATTCCCTACACAGCTCACTACGGCAGAGGCACAAGCAGCCAGACAACCCGCGCCAGAACCTGCGCCAGAACCTGCACAAAAGATCAGTCAGAAGTTCCTGAAAGACATTGGGATCGCTCCAACAGACACACGTACTAGAAAAACAAAACCTATATACCAACGGCTTATGGCTAAGAAAGAAGTTCCTCTAGCGGAACTTAATGCCGAACTTAAAGCGTATGTAGATAACCCAGACGTAAAAGATGCTCCGACTAAAGCTAAGATAAACGAGTTCTTGGGTGTGCCTCAGAACAAACAGATCGAGCTTGCCTTTGGGGAAACCGAAACGGTAACTCCTACCGAAACGACAAAAACGGCAGAGACAGTAGAAGAAGTTACTACCTCATCATCTACAACAGCAGAAAAATCTGCCACAGAAGAAGCGAAAGAAGATACTGGGACAACACCCAAGAAGTTTGATATGAAGAGCCTTGAAGGGCTGTCTATCACAGAACAACTAAAGGTACTCGAAGGTAGGGGCGCACCTACTGAGTTTACTCCTGCGGCAGTTGTTGACGGACAACTTGAACTTGAAGGGTCTATTTCTGAGGCAGATCTTGAGCAACAAGGCGAGCAAAGACGTTTCGTAAACCAAGTCAGTAGGGATATGCAGCGTCAAGAACTGGATACTAAGCCGCTAACTATTGGCGAGCGTGCAGAAGCTGTGATGAAGTCGCCTTTGGGCATAGAACCTGCACTAGCTAATGTGCCCCCAGAGTATCGTAAACAAGTTACTGCCGCAGTAGAAACCGAGCGAACTATCCGAGAAGCTATGGCGCAAAAAACTGCTGACGAAAAAGCTGTGAAGCAGAGGAAAGCCAACGCAGCGGTAACGGAAGGCGCTAAAAATAAAAAGATTAAAGTACCTGAATTGTCAGGCACTGCTCAGAAACGCCCGAAAACAAAGGGTGCTGGGCCTGTTGTCTCTTACGCAAAACAAATTATAGATCAAGCTGCAAAATACCAGCGCCAAGCCAACAAGGTTACTTTTGACACTGACGCTAGTAAGACTACTGATATCAAACTAGGTAGTGAGAAAGTCGGTACCGTTAAAAAAGTTGGCAAGCAATGGCAGGTACGGGTCGGAGAAGAGACCAAATCCTTCACGAATAAAAGTCAGATCAGCAAGTATTTAAACAAAGAATCAAAGGCGATCAACACGAAACGCCTCGCTGTAATAACTTCTTCTGCCAATCAAGCTATAACTGAGTTGGCCCCTATCCAGAAAATTAACGAAGAGTTAGAAGCCTACGCACCAAACGTCAATATGGATATTGATATACCCCTAGCGGATTCGGTTGTAGAACAGTTAGAGGCAGGTAACTTAAAAGGAGCATTAGAGGCGTTAGGCACGTCTGACCTTAGACCTAGAGTTAAAGCTATCGCTAGAGCCTTAGCGACGTTAGTAGGCGATACCAAAATAGTTATAGTGTCCAGAGACCCAAGCACCCCTGCTGATAGGCAGTACCGATCTATACTAGACTCTCTTGCCGAAGGAGATTTAGAAGCAGCGGGGGTCTACATACCTACGGGTGGTGTAGGGGATAGCGTACCACGACCGGGAATACAGAAAGACGTAATCCTACTTGACGCAGAGATAGGGCTTACCCCCGCTAACTTGTTGCATGAGATGACACACGCAGCAACGTTAATTACGATGAGGAACCCGTCTAACCCAACTACAAAACAACTTACTGCCTTGTTTGAAGCTGTAAAACCCTACCTGTCTGGCGCTCGTGGTGCTACTAATGTAGAGGAGTTTGTAGCGGAAGCCTTTGGTAACGCTAGATTTGCTCAAGAACTTGCGACGATCAATATCCAAGGCGAGCCAGCCAGTGCTTGGCAGAAATTTACTAATATCATAGGAAACTTTATTCGTAGGTTACGGGGGTTAGATCCCGTTAAGTTAGAGATTGTTGAAGATGCCGAAACGGGTACCGCTCTATCTGAAGCAGATCGGCTAATAGGGGATATTTTAGCCCCCGCAATAGATGCTAGAGGTGCTGGCTCGTTGCTAGAAAACTCTTCTGCATCTGGTGTAGCAGCAGTAATGCGTAAGATGGGTAACGTGCAGAAAGACTTTAAGGCACCCACCAAGAAGTTTCGGGAAGACTTTGTTAACCAAGCAGATAAGTTCCTACGGAGCGGCGTATCCGGTAAAACCCGTCGTGCTTTCCTAGGCTTCTCCCCTTCACAGGCTTTGGCAGACATAGCAGGTAGCTATAACAAGAAGTTAGGTGATTTAGGTCAACGACTACATAGGTTAATGGAAGAGCAGCGCGGTGAGTTGAACAAGAAAGACAACGCTGCCGATGGTACTATGAAACAAGTAGATGAGTGGGCTAAAAATAATCAAGCCGCCGTGCCCCTGCTAGATGACGTTATAACCGAAAGCACCCTAGAAGGTGTTGACCCCTCCAAGCCTAGAAGCACCTACGAAAAGAATG
>Ga0206130_10006330_pt1 | contig 13588 bp, 12 predicted proteins | sample Helgoland_Spring_9_FD_148637 | JGI IMG/M metagenome (GOLD analysis project Ga0206130, IMG submission 148637) | Pelagic subsurface seawater microbial communities from Kabeltonne, Helgoland, North Sea - Helgoland_Spring_Bloom_20160512_1 | ecosystem: Environmental > Aquatic > Marine > Epipelagic ... | reverse complement strand
AAAGAATACTGAAAGCACAACAATAACCCAGATGCTCAACGGATTACGAACATCCCCCGATGCCGTTAAACGGGCAAAAAGAGTGCTAAGTATGAACCAAGCAAGGTAATTCTCCATGGGTACTGCGACTGCATCCCATTCCCAATAGGTCAATTCAATCGCTACAGGCTCAATCAAGACATCCATTGCGGTCATGGCGAGTCCAGTGAGTATGCTGCGCATCCAAACACTTTGAAATCGGACCCCAGTAAGATCATAAAACGAACGAATCAGTACCCACCATAAAATACCAATCATAAAGGGCGTCCCCATAATCCCTGGACCTAGGGCTGTACCGTAAGAATAGGCGCCAAAAGGAAATCCGGTATTAGTACCAATCAATTCAATGATAAAACCAAGAAATATAGGTAGGAAATAAGCCCACTTAACTACAGGTCGCTCTGTAGTGTATAAAAATAGACCCGCGAGTAACAAGAGGTTAAAAGGCGTAAGGACCACTAATTGGTCGCGCCATTCGCCGCCGAGCAAAAACAAGCCTACCACATGGAATATCACTAAAATCCAGCCCGCGTAAGATTTAATCAACTCTTTGGTTTTTAACATATTATTCATCTTCAATCAGCCATTCCGACGCGATTTTTCCACTTAGTAAGCAAAGGGGAACACCACCGCCTGGATGCGCCGATCCGCCACAAAAATACAACCCTTTGATGGAGTTACTTTTATTCGAGTGGCGTAAAAATGCGGCCATCCGGTCATTCGAACTGGTCCCGTAGAGTGCGCCTCCAACGCTCGAAGTCCGTTGCTCAATATCCTGAGGGCGGAGTACTTCTTCCATTTCTATAAGCGGTTCAATGCATGTCCCCAAGACTCTAGAGATTCGTTCTATCACTTTTTCACGTACCATCGGGACTATCATGTCCCAATCTTGTCCTTGATCATAAGGGGTATTGACCATCACAAACCAACTGTCTTTGCCATTTGGCGCATCATTTGGTTCTAATCGGTTTGAGATGTGTATGTATACCGTGGGGTCTTCCCAAAACGGACCATCAGACTGAATGTGTTTAAATTCCGTTTCGTAATTCTCACTGAACATAATGTTGTGTAAATCCAGTTGTGGGAATTGGGCAGAGAGCCCCCAGTAGAAAATAAGTGCACTAGAACTGGGCTCTTGTTGCAGAGTCTTTTTAGGACGCTTTACTTTTTCTGGCATAAGGTATTTATAGGCGTGCTTCACATCGGTGTTGCATACCAATTGGTCAACTGCCCATTTCTTTCCTCCCGCGACTAATCCTGTGATGGAATTCTGCGCAATGATAAACTCCTCTACCCTTGTACCCAATTCAAAACGAACGCCTAACTCTTGCGCTAAACGAGTTAAGCTTTGTGAAATTTCGTGCATCCCTCCTACTGGAAAATGGGTCCCCAAACTGTGTTCCAAATGCGTGATCATTTGCATAATACCTGGAGTTTGGTAGGGCGAGGAACCGTTATAAGTAGCGTATCTATTGAATAATTGAACCAATTTCGGTGCGTTAAACACCTTTTCATTTTCTTCGTGTAACGTTGAAAACAACCCCAGTTTCGGAATCTCTTTAAGAACTTTGACCACAGCAGGTGTCAAAAAGGTACTGGCTCGATGCAGACTCTTTTCCAGAAAAAAAGGAGCCGTTAAATCGTACTTAACTCGTGCTTGTTCAAAATAATCCCGCAATTTCTCTGCCTCGGTGGCGCCGAAAACCGAAGCCACTGCAGCTTCGTTTTTGTCTAGGGAAGGATACATTGTAAGTTTCGTTCCATCGTCCCATAAATAGCGACATACTTCATCATGTGTATGATAGTTGAAATGTTCGCGTGGATTTCTCCCAGCCAATTCAAACAATTCATCCACCAGATAGGGAAGCGTAAACAACGAAGGACCCATATCAAAACGAAAACCATTCTCTTCAAATGCAGTTACTTTTCCACCTGTGTACAAATTCTGTTCAAACACGATGACCTTCTTTCCTGCGACAGCCAATCGAATTGCGGCACTGAGTCCTGCAATTCCTGCTCCAACGACTGCGACTGTACTTGAAGATGTAGACATGAATTATTTTCTTTGGGGTATTAAGTAAACAAGCCTGGACTGATATTGTTGTTTTTTAGTGGAAAAGAAACTTTATACCTATGCCCTGGCCTTTATAGGCGCTATCGTTGTACTCAGCGTCGTATGGCCTTATGAACACAAACTTATAGATTGGCGGGCACCTGCCGATTATTCCGTCCTAGAAAGTGACGAGATTTTCTTTAATAACACCCGTATCTATAAATACCGAACGGACGAAAGATCAGAACTCACCGCCCAAGGATTCAAAACGCACCGCTCCTTAAAATGCCTCCGAGATACTACTGTACCCTTCTTAAACTTCGCTATAGTGAATAACTGGCGCGCAGATGAAGCCTATATTGTCGCCGAACCGAGCGCTAGGAAATTTTTCCGAGATACTGTTACCGTTCGCGTAGATACTAACGAGGTAAAAATCTACCTCGATAAAATGGACTTTGAACAGCACTACCAACTGGCAGCCCTACTCTTTCAAAATGCATTTAACTACCACCGTGCCTTCATCATTCAAGGACAAGATTCCTTGCTGCTTAGTGGCACACAAGGCAATGAAAAAGCAAATTTCGAAGTTCTTAAAGACTATTTCAGACTCGTCGGCCGATTCCAATAATTACTTCGTATTTCGCTCGGCTGCTCTTATGCTCAAGAGCTGCACAACAAGTGCAAACCCGACAGAACTATACACATACGGCTTCGGAATGTCAATATGAGCGCTCTCTGCAATAAGCACCGTCCCTATCATAATTAGAAAAGCCAGTGCAAGGATTTGTAAACTCATATGGCGCTCGATAAAATCGGCAATGGGCTTTGCAAATGCCAACATGATCACCATTGAAATGATGACAGCAATAATCATGATGACCAATTCATGAGTCATCCCGATAGCAGTTAAAACGCTATCAAAACTAAAGACTATGTCTAGCAGACCTATTTGAATAATCACACCCAATAGGGATTTAGGTTTCTTACCATTTGCGCCATGCCCCTTTCCTTCCGTTTTTTTTACAATCTCCGTAGAGGACTTCGCCAGCAAAAAAACACCACCGATAAAGAGAATCGCATCTCGACCAGATACAGGGTGATCACCAATACTAAAAATGGGTGCAGTTAATCCTATGAGCCATGTTATCCCGAATAACATGAGCACTCGAAAGCCAAGTGCGAGCCCTAAACCTAGTCGTCTTGCTAGGGGTTGTTGTGAGGATTCCAGATCATTAGAAATCAAGGAAATAAAAATAATATTATCTATTCCTAGAACGATTTCCAGAAAAGTCAAGGTAAGTAATGACAATAAACCTTCCGGGCTGAAGAGTACGTCCATGGTGCTTGTGCGGGTTAGATTTTAGCTAAAGATAAATCTTTGGCTCTTCGCCTAAATCTTAATAAAGTGAAATTTATTAAAGACGGCTCTTGCGGGTCGCCTCAAATTTTTCATAAAAATATAAGGTCCCTAAAATCAGTAGCATCCCGTAGAAGATATCTTCAAAGGGTATAGTACCTAATCGAATTCCTAAATTTTCGTTGTTATTGTACCATACAACCTGCGTCTCTAGAAACGAGCCTGTTAGAATCCCGTTTTTAATAAAAAATGGGATTAGAGCAAGCGGATAGCATTCATAAAAACGAGGTAACCAGCTGCATTTAGCAATCCAACTTACGTACATTAATGCAATTCCCAACAAAATAAAAGTGGACGCAGTATAGAACTTTTCATAGGAAATGATTCCTACAGCCAATGAGAATGGAATGAGTAATTGAGAAATTTTACCCGCCAATTTCGGAGTGATTATTCCCTTTGGGAAAAACAGCTCCAAGCACTTGTAAATGAAAATACAAGAGAATGGGACGGTGATAAAAAAGAGGTATTCACCGAGCGGCAAGCCGAAAAAAAAGATGCCACTTAAATATGCCGGGGTAAAACCCCACACACCTAATTCAGTAAACCATATATCCCAAATTAAAAAGAAACCACTGACGATGAGCATGGCTTTCGCAAGGGAACCGAAGGTCTTATAGTAGGCTATCCTTGACTCAAAGCTGCGCAGCAAGGGAACACTTAGCGTGCCTAGATTAAGCAACAGATATAGCCATTTCGTTTCTAACACTAAGAATTACGTTTATGCACGTAGAGCACGTACTTGTTTAATGTATTTGGGATGTACCCAAAGCATGCCAAAGTTCTCTCCATCCTCTTTTCCTAAATGCCTGTGGTGCATTTTGTGGGCCAGTCGAATGGCTTCAAGATACGTTGATTTCGTTTGTTTGAATATAGGAATGCGTTGATGAATAAATAATTCGTGCACCATGGCATAGGCAAATCCGTAAAGTGCAATACCAGCACCAATGGCAACGCTTATGCCAGCACCGTACATGAGGCCAAGCATGATACAGAGCCATGATGGTATTGCAAAAATCAGGAAGAATGTATCGTTCTTTTCCAATGCCCCGGGAGTCTTTGTATGGTGATCATCGTGCAGGAACCACAAGAATCCATGCATCAGGTACTTATGTGCACCCCAAGCCACACCCTCCATGATAAAGAAGGTCAGTAACATCACGAAAAATTCAAGCGTTGTCATTTTACTACTGATTTTAAAAAAGATAAACTTTCTTCTACGTGGTCAGTTGCACGTAAAAGGCTCTTAAAGATATAAACTACTCTGTGGTTTTCGTCCGTCACATAAGTGATTCTATTCGCAACGGTGTTGAATAACAGACCTGGTGCACCAAAGGACTTTCGCACTTTATGCCCTGGGTCACTGAGTATCGGGTATGTCAAATTATATTTTTCTGCAAATCCTCTGTGTGATAACACATCAGCATCATTGATTCCGATGACCTGTGCACCGACTGCCTGAAATTCTCTTTCGTAATTTCTAAAATCACAGGCTTGGGCGGTACAACCCGGTGTATGGTCCTTTGGATAAAAAAAGATAACCAATGGCTTCCCCTGAAAATCAGTGGTACTTAAAGGCTGGTTGTTTTGATCTAATAGTGTAAAAGTAGGCAACTCATCACCTACTTTGATTGGGTTATTGGGCATGATTAGGGCTATTCGTTGATGTTAGAACGAAGAGAATGGGATTTTGTTCGCTAAAACTACCTGAGGGATTTCCATTCAAAATTATCAAACCGCCGTAACTCTACCCATCGATTTTGCTGGTCTTGCGTAAAGTCAAATCCAAGAAAAACACCACGCATAGGGCCACCTCCGTAAAGGTGTCGTTGAATATGATAATCGGCAATATCATAACCTCTGATCGAATACTGGTTCGGTTCTATTCCGAAATGCGATCTAAAGGCTTCAACGAACAACAAAGTATTCGTGTCTTTGTAGGATAAATAGGAGGACATTGCACAAATCACCTCCGCTTCTCTCGTGAAATTATCATTGGTAATCCCACTGTTGAAAAGCTGATATTCGGTAGCAAACAAAGAATATGATGCCAATCCCGATCTTAAATTACGAAGTACATCGAGCATGAAGGCGGGATCACTATCATAAATGATAAGCTCGTAATGTAGGGCACTGTCTAGTTCGGCCAAAGATTCGTTTGAAGACCACTTTTCGTCGTTGATAATTAATCTTTTGTTTGGGTTGTTAAAACCTTCAAAAAACAACTCACATTCTTTGGAAAGTCCTTTCGTAACAATCAGAGGTATACTTTTCGCGTTTAAAGAATCTCTATCATTGATTAATTCACGCAGCATTTGATAAAAAACATCTTCAGATACGACCGTATTGTATACTCCTAGCCCTTCAATTGCAGGGCTTTTGCTCATTAGGTTTACTGATTTCCAAGCAACCCCAAAATCCGTGATTTGCTGTACGCGTTTTGAATAAAGCGGTCCTAACAAGAGATCGTAGTTTTCGAGATCCAAAGAGTCTAACGCTTTATTCAAAGAGTCGCGTTGGTTGTGTGAATCAATGAAATCGATATTGACAGAAAATGAACTATCGCTATGTAAATAAGCGGCGAATTCCATACCCATTCGTAAGCTCATCGCAACCGGACTGCGCTTTGCTAAGGCCGTCTCATTGATATAGTCAATGTGAAAAAAAGGTAAAATCCCTAGAACTTCCAAACTCGTTCTAGAGCTGTCCGATTTTACAACCAATGACGTGTCAGAAGTTGGAACTGCTTCAGTCACAAGGCTATCCACAGTAGCTTGAAATAAAGCGATATCATTTACCGGCCTCACCAACTGTAAACCCCGTTTCCAATTCGTACGCGCATCAGGATTAAGGCGGTAAAAAGAGGCCATATCTGGAAAACCCCACTCCTGCGCTAGGTCTTCTGGCGTATCCCCACGTCGCACTTTATACATATCATACTTAGCTTCACTGTGTGCTGAATCTTGAATGTTGACAACAGGATCAACTGTAGGTGCGAGTACGGAATCTTTCCGCTCAGGCATTGGTATGATCAATACATCGTCAAGTGAAAGTGTAGTGCCGGCGATTTGTGGGTTCGCTTCAAGAAGCGCATTTACCGTAATTCCGTACTGTTTTGAAAGTGAATACAGTGTATTCCCCTTTACTACCACATGTTCAGTGACCGATTGTGCACTAAGCGATGTAGTAATGGCAAAAAAGCAAAGAAAAAGTAACTGTTTTATTCCCATTCTATCGTTGCTGGTGGCTTCGAGCTGATATCATATACAACGCGATTCACCCCCTTTACCTTATTAATTATTTGATTGCTGACTTTCGCAAGAAACTCGTAAGGAAGGTGCACCCAGTCGGCAGTCATTCCATCCGTACTTTCCACCGCACGCAATGCCACGACTTTTTCATAGGTACGTTCGTCTCCCATTACTCCCACAGAATTCACAGGAAGTAAAATACTGCCCGCTTGCCAAACTCGATCATAAAGACCTTCGTCTTTTAGTCCTTGAATAAAGATGTAATCGACCTCTTGTAAAATCGCAACTTTTTCAGCAGTGATATCACCTAATATTCGAATAGCTAATCCTGGTCCTGGGAATGGATGACGTCCCAAAAGATCTGCTGCCATATCCATAGATGCGCCGACACGACGCACCTCATCCTTAAACAAGGTTTTTAATGGCTCGACCACTTTCAGCTTCATGAAATCTGGTAAACCGCCAACGTTATGATGACTTTTTATCGTAGCCGAAGGTCCATTAACGCTGATACTTTCAATGATATCTGGGTAGATTGTTCCCTGTGCCAACCATGTGACATCTTCGATCAAATGTGCTTCTTGATCAAATACTTCAATAAATACTCGGCCTATCGCTTTGCGTTTTGCTTCGGGTTCATCTATACCTGCAAGTGCTGAAAGGAATTGCTCAGAAGCGTCTACACCTTTTACATTTAATCCCATTCCCTCGTACTGCTTAAGTACATCGGTGAATTCGTTCTTTCGTAACAATCCGTTATTGACGAAGATGCAATACAAGTTCTCCCCGATTGCTTTGTGTAACAACATGGCAGCAACCGAACTATCAACACCACCACTCAAACCAAGAACGACCTTGTCATTACCTAGTTGCTCTTTCAAAGCGGTAACCGTTTCATCTACAAAATGTGAAGGTGTCCAGTCGCCCACTACCCCAACGATGTCGTAAAGGAAGTTTTTCAGCAACTGGGTGCCATCTGTACTGTGATAGACTTCCGGGTGAAATTGAATCCCGTAGGTGTCTTCACTATCGATTTTGTAGCCAGCAACTTTTACGTCATGCGTCGATGCAACAATTTGAAAGCCTGTGGGTAGCTCCGTGATCGTATCACCGTGACTCATCCAAACTTGAGACCCTTCTCCTATACCCTCAAACAGGATATCAGAAGAAGATACCGAACTGAGATTCGCACGTCCGTATTCGCGAATTTCACTCGGGGCGACTTTACCACCAGAAGTTAAGGCCATGTATTGGGCACCGTAGCATACACCTAGAAGCGGTACGTTACCTTTAATTCCAGTCAAATCGAATTGAGGGGCGTCCTCCTGTAATGTGCTGTATGGTGAACCGCTTAGGATAACACCTTTTACATCTGGTGTTAGCTCCGGAGGATTGTTAAAGGGGTGAATTTCACAATAAACATTGAGTTCACGGACTCTACGCGCTATGAGCTGCGTGTATTGTGAACCGAAGTCGAGGATCAAAATGGTTTCTTGCATTCGGCAAAAATACCACTAATTTTTGCTGCTCAGCACCCAAGTTCCTGCCTTTATTGTTGACATGTTTTCAACGATTTCGTCGCGAGGATCCACACCTAGAGTTCCTACTAGATCTAAATAGGACGCTTTGCGCTCCCAAAATATTCCTTCTGGGTACACAGACGCATATGCAGTATCAATGGCAGCCATTGCTTCCGAATGTCTTCTTTTTTGTGCTCTATACCTTGTCTCCGCAGTTCTTTGAGCCAATCTTGTCATCTTGACTCGCAACGCATCGGCATGTTGCTTTAGCTCGGGATAGGCTGCTTTCAAAGATGTGTTCCATGCTTTAATGGCCGACTCAAGAGGAAGCTGTAAGGATTCTCCCTCTGCCTGTAATGAAACACTATCTGCAATAAATTGCTTTTTTAAGTCCTCAACAGAATTTGTCAAAATAGTAGGAAGGGATTGTCCAATTTTATCGAGGGCGCGTTTCAGTTTATCGTTTTGAATAAGAAGACTGTCCCTCAGATAAAGCACCGGCATGGGTCGATCCAATTTTTTGAAAGCTTCCCCGAGTTGAAGCCAATAAGCAAGTTCACCTCCACCGCCTACATAAGCGAGATTCGGCAATAAAAACTCTTGATACAAAGGGCGCATTAGGGCGTTTGGACTAATATGGAGTGACGGACACTGATGATCGGCTTGCTCAAATCGTTGGCGATCGCCATCCCGTAAATCAAAGAGGTTTATTTCTCTCGGAAAGACCTGAGCCTTGTAACTATGTTCTACTAAGGCTTCAGTTTGTTTCTGAATCAGCTTCGAATAAACACCTTTCATTTCTTCCCGCCAGAGAGGTTCAGCGGCTGCTTTTAACGATGCATCTTGACCATCCAGCACAAGTAATCCTAATCCTTCCGCCCATTGACGCACCCACTGACGAGTAGCTTCGCTTAAATTTTCACATTCCTTATATGCTTGGAGTCGGGGTTGAAGGAGTTCCTTCTGCGCCGCGTTAAGAGGGACGCTTTCAAGCCAAGATTCTAATTGTTCTGCTAAGCTGTCTGTAGGTAAGCTACCAACTGGACCCTTAGCATCGGGCTGCCTCCACGTAAATCTATGCTCGCCTATGTGAAAAGAGGAGATTTCTTCAAAGTCATGATCTTCAGTGGCCATCCAAAATATGGGAACGACCTCAATTCCGAGCTCTACGGAAGCGGCTTTAGCGAGGCCAACGGCACCTAAGACTTTCGCTTCAAAAAAGACTGTACCGCCGCAAATCATCAGTTGATGTCCAGTTGTGATAGTAAGTGCACCCTCACGAAAGGCACGAAGCGAATCTTCTTCAGAGGCGCTTAGATTCGCATTTTGATGAGCGAACACATCGGCAACAATTTCTCGAGTTTTTTTGGAATAACTGGCCTGAGCTGCTGCTTGAGTCGTGAACGATCTCCACTCATATGGCACCTTCGCAATAGATTCTATAAAAGTTCCTCCAGCTAACAGGTCCTTCATTACTTTTGAAGGAACGCCGGTATCCTGATGGGGAAGCAGTGAATATGTAAATTGAGATGACATTATGAAAGCGAAGATAATTGCAATATTGGTTGCAGCCGTATTGCTAGGCTGCAGTTCTTCAAAAGAAAATACCTGTGCACTTGATGCTCGGTACACTTTTAATTTCGAACAAGCGCAGTATTATGCGCTTCCTCCAATAGACTTTAGCTTCAACTTAAGCTACGACTATCTGGTTCGAATGCCTGAATTTGGTAAGCAAAACTTCAATTATTATGAAGTGGCAAGATACAATGATGACAGTACCGGTAGCGTTTTACTTAAGGTGCATCCTTTCAAACGTCAAGGTGCCTTTATTTCTGTGGCTGAACAACGTACAGCTCAAATAATGATGGATTTGCAAAAAGCGAAGCTAGACAGCTGGGTGACCGAAAAAGACGATACGCTGAACGATTGGTACATAAGCTATGGACGTTATCAGCAGGATCCAGAAGATTATATCATAGGGCATACTTTAATCATGCGTGATAGTATGAGCAATGGACTGTTGTTAGAATTACAAATGCCTTGTCCTACAGATTCCTTTCGTTTAGAACGCGAAAAATGCCTTGAAGAAGTCGTTCGCTCATTCAAAGTATACTTATAGTCATTGAGACTTAATACTCAGTCTAAATCGAAACAAAAAAGTATTTTACCTTAATTTACCATTCATCTACTTGAAATACAATTAGTTATTCTATATTCACACTATTCGAAGGAAACTTTGAATTAGGTTAGGGGTACGGAGCCAAGAAATTGGCTCCTTTTTTTTGTCTAAACTTTTTTTTACAGCCCACGTTTACTCTTACAATGGGCAACACTTTACGACTTATTTTGGGCGATCAGCTCAATGCACAGCATTCCTGGTTTTCAACGGCAAATAATCATATCACTTACGTGATGATAGAATCGCGGGAAGAAGGCAGCTATGCACCCCATCACATCCAAAAAGTAACGGGAATATTTTCTGCGATGCGTCAATTCGCTCATTCGCTGCAGTCATTGGGACACGATGTGCACTATCACAACATCCTCGATGGGAATGAACCCAATTTGCGAACCATTTTAGCATCTGTGGCTCGGAACAAAGGTGTTGTAAAAATTGAAATGCAAGAACCTGATGAATGGCGATTGCGTGAAGATTTAGAAAAACTCAGAGGCGAAGGGTTCGAGATTTCATGGTGCTCAAGCGAGCATTTTATAAGCTCAAATGCAGAATTTCGGGGACTATTTGAAGGAAAGAAAACCTTTTTGATGGAGACGTTCTATCGTGCCCTACGCAAAAGAACTGGTCTCCTAATGGATGGAAAACAGCCAGTCGGCGGTAAATGGAACTACGACGCTCAAAACCGTAAGAAACTTCCAAAAGACCACCTCCCTCCACCACCATTCGTACCCAGCACAGATGTAAGTAAAGCGTACGCAGATGCCATTGCAGCAAAGCTTCCTACCATAGGGAAATTAGAAGATCCCAAACATTTCTATTGGCCCACAACTCCAATCCAAGCTTGGGAGATTTTCGACCATTGGCTTCAATACGGCTTGCACGCGTTTGGAGATTATCAAGATGCACTAACAACGAAAAGTTGGTCGTTGTACCACAGCCGGATTTCTTTTGCATTAAATACGAAGATGATACAGCCGCTGGAAGTCTGTCAGCGTGTTGAAACCTATTACCGAGCGAATCCAGAGGTTCCTTTAAATGCAGTAGAAGGTTTTATAAGACAAATACTAGGATGGCGTGAATTTATGCGCTGTGTGTATTGGCATCGTATGCCGGAATTTGCATCAGAAAATTTCTTTGAATTTGACCGTAAACTGCCACAATGGTTTTGGACCGGGGAAACGAAAATGAAATGTTTATCACATACCATTGGGCAAAGCTTGAACCACGGTTATGCACATCACATTCAAAGGCTGATGGTTACGGGTAATTTTGCGCTTTTAGCAGGAATTGATCCGGATGAGGTGGATTTGTGGTATCTCGGCATCTACATTGATGCATTTGAATGGGTGGAAATCACTAATACCCGCGGTATGAGTCAGTACGCTGACGGCGGCTGGATTGCCACAAAGCCCTATGTTTCTTCCGCAAATTATATGAAGAAAATGGGGGATTATTGCGACCAATGCCATTACAATCCGAAGACAAAAACAGACGACGACAGTTGTCCATTTAATTCTTTGTACTGGAATTTCTTTGATGGCCAACGCGATAAACTTCAGTCGAACTTTCGCCTCGGTATGGTATATCGTACTTACGATAAAATGGATGCCACCGTGAAAGCTGGAATTCGTGAAAAAGCCCAATCCCTTTTAGACAATATCAACGCATTATAACATGAGTACTTGCATCCTTTGGTTTCGGAACAATCTAAGACTGGGCGACAACGCGCCTGTGCTTCAAGCATACAATACGTTTGAAACCGTTATTCCCGTATATTTTATACCGGCCGCAGATCAAATCGATTCTTGGGGTAATCCCACCATCGGCGCTTGGCGTGAACAATTCTTACACGATGCCGCCATGGATTTACGTGAAAAATTACGTGGGTATGGAAGTGATCTTTTATTGTTGGAAGGAGATCCTGTAACCACCTTAAAAGAGTTGGCTGCAACCTTTGAAACCAATGCGATTTATGCGCCAAAAGAATTGGCGGCCTATGAGGTGCATGAGCAATTACAGCTGAACCTTTGGGGTAAAAGCGAAGGAATAGAAGTTAAATTTTTCCTTGAGCGTACTTTGTACCAACCGGATGATTTTCCTTTTAGTTTAGACAATATGCCTCAGGTATTTTCGCCATTCCGAAGAAAACTAGAAAAGTACGCAGCTCCCAGAAAAGCTTGGGAAGAGCCCAGCATCTCCCCTGTAAATGTCAGCAGATTTGCGCAGTTACAAGGGCTTTGGGAGGTGCGCACACCAGCGCCCGATGAGCGCACCGCTTTTCCATATCGCGGAGGTGTACGTGAAGCCTGGCGCGTGCTGGAGGACTATTTCTGGGAAGGTGAACAAGCCGTTCAAGTGTACAAGGAAACTAGAAACGGCATGTTGGGTAGATCGTTTAGCTCGAAGTTTTCACCATTCTTGGCCATCGGTTGTATCAGTGCAGCGCAGGTCAAGGGCGAATTGGACCAATTCGAAGAACGTCATACCAGCAACGACAGCACCTACTGGCTCTTCATCGAACTGCTTTGGAGAGAATTTTTTCAATGGACGGCGTACAATGCGGGTAAACTACTTTTTATGCCAACAGGACTCCAACCGGAAAAGCCCTGGAAACCGCACTTTAATAAGCGGAAATACGAGCAATGGAAAAACGGTGAGACTGGCGATCCATTAGTAGATGCCAATATGAAAGAGCTGCTAGCTACCGGATTTATGAGCAATAGAGGCCGTCAAAACGTAGCTTCCTATCTCATTCACGATCTGGGATTGGACTGGCGCAGCGGAGCGGCTTGGTTTGAGAGCCAATTAATTGATTTTGATCCAGCCTCAAACTACGGTAATTGGCTTTACATCGCCGGACGTGGAAACGACCCTCGACCCTTCAGGAAGTTCAATACTAAAATGCAGTTGGAACGCTACGATCCAGACAACAGCTATGTAAATACTTGGTTGAATTAATGTACTTTTCCGCTATGGATTGGACGCATTTATTGAACTTAGAATTCCCTCAATTACCCTTAGACGCTGAAGATGAGGCCATTTTGAAAGAATTGGCTCATAAGCTTCAGGACAACTATCCATACCACAGCCCAGATTACGCCGGTCAAATGATCAAGCCGCCGCTTCCACTTG
>Ga0206130_10006329_pt1 | contig 13590 bp, 10 predicted proteins | sample Helgoland_Spring_9_FD_148637 | JGI IMG/M metagenome (GOLD analysis project Ga0206130, IMG submission 148637) | Pelagic subsurface seawater microbial communities from Kabeltonne, Helgoland, North Sea - Helgoland_Spring_Bloom_20160512_1 | ecosystem: Environmental > Aquatic > Marine > Epipelagic ... | reverse complement strand
TAATAAAATACACGCCTGATTCTACACTTGAAACATCCATTGGTATCTCCAATTTAGTACTGTTGGCATGGTATTGTTCTGTATCAATCATTTTCCCACTCAAGTCCAATAAAGTTACGGATACTTGCGAGTGACTCAAATCGCTCAGGGATATTGTAAATATTCCAGAAGAAGGATTTGGATAAATCTCTAAGCTGAATTCAGATTGCGATTCTGATAATCCCGAAGAACTTACATCAATGTATTCACATTCAGATTCATTCACACAACCATTGATGTTAATTAAAACGCCGTAATCACCAGATTCAGTTGCCGTAAAAGATTGAAAAGTAGCACCTTCAATCTCTAAACCTGTTAAGCAATCAAACCATTGATAAGATGATGCGAAAGCATCTGCTGTAATTGTGGCTCCCGATACAAATACTACATTGCTAGGTAATGGATTAATAATTAAATCTAAAGTTACGATGCTATCACATCCATTCACAGATACTAGTGTTTGCATAGCCGTATTATTGCTCTCTGTGTAAGTTATGCCATCTGTCCATGTAAATGATCCACATTCTTCATATGAATCAATTGTTTGCAGGACGGTTGTAATTGTTAAGTCTAATGTAACTAAACTATCGCATCCGTTAATTGAAGTTAACATGAAAGTTGCTGAAGTATTCTCCGTATACGTATTGCCATCGATCCATGTAAAGCTCCCGCAAGCTTCTTGAACATCTGTTGTTTCAATAAGACTTACGAGTGATAAATCTAGTGTTACGATACTATCACAACCCACACTGTTAGTTAAGGTAAATGTAGCAGTGTTATTCGAAGCAGTATAAACTAAACCATCAATCCACTCATATGGACCACACGCTACTTGTGTATCTATGGAATTACTTGGTGCGTTAACGGTTAGGTTTAAGCTTACAATACTGTCACAACCATTAACATCAATAAGTGTATACGTAGCTGAGTTGTTGCTCTCTATGTAGGTTTCGCCGTCGATCCATGTAAATGGACCACAAGATGACTGAACGTCTGTTCCAAATGACGGACCTGTAATTGTAAGATCTAAAGTAACAAGACTATCACATCCTGAAACATCTGTAAGCAGTTCCGTATAGGCACCTGAAGCATCATACGTCTCACCATTTGTTGCCCATGTATATGTGTCGCAAGCAGTCACGTTATCTGTGGTTACATTACATGCAAAATTCGGCCGAACGATAAATGGTCCAGGAAAATTAAAACTTTCCATTGCCTGAAAAGCCCCTCCATTTATACTTCCAAAACACGTGTTTGGCGTCTCAATACCTAAGGATTGTCCCAAGGCCATATTGTCTACGGTACTGTATTCATTGACTCCAACATAATAAAAATCTGGCGACAATTCTAGTGCCGTACCTTGAGCAGAGACAATTGGCAATGTCAAAAATGCACCGCCTGCGGCAGTATCAGCTTCAGTAATTATATAATCAGATGATTGAGCAATTAATGTATTCGGAAGACCAGTCGCCATATCATATACAGATACACTAACTGTATCACCGAGACCGTCTGAACCAGGAATCATGAAAAAAGAAACTGAAGATAAAGTTGTCGCGGAAATAATTTCATAGCTATTACCTAACGTTGCTGTTGAACCTGCACCAACACCCAATGAAACATCAACAGACCCGTTATCTCTTGCGTACGTATTTGTAACTAAAATGGTATATGTAACAGTATCATTAAATAGATTCGCATCTAATTCACCAATATTTGATATAAGCTCTACAGTATACAAACCGTCGGACGTAGGTGTATATCCAGGGACCGTTGTATTCACCGTTGCACCCGCTGCAAGCGACGGGGTAACATTACTCGATTGAGAGTAAACTAGATTAAAATCAGTATCATAAACGTTGGAGAGCATTGAAACATTTGAAACGGCCTGCGCCCCTGTATTTGTAACTATACCCGTTCCTCCAATAGATCCCTGAAGCTGCTCTAATGGAACAATTGTGTACTCTCTCAAAGAATTGTCAGTCATAGATACATCAAAGGGTGGCGCTTCATCGACCACTACATTATCTACGGCTAAACCAGTCCCCCAATTGTCGACTCCCGCACAATCACCTCCATCGCTCCATCTAAAACCGATAAGAACCGCTGACTCATTATCATAAGAAGACAAACTTAATGCATAAGACTCCCAAGAGGCTGCCGGGGAAAGCGTTCCAATAACCGCCCAGTTTGTACCTCCATCAATTGAAACTTCAACTGTCGCATCGCCTGAACCGTAAAGACCATCATGATAGGCTATAAATGAAAGTTGAACATTACTCAATCCCGTGAAATCAATTGTTGGCGAAATTAAAAGTTCATCACATAATATTTCATTCTGAACATCATCATTAGTCATTGCGAAGGAGGCTGAACCATTTGCTGCAACAGGCCAGTAACCTGCTAAATTCGCTTCCGTTTCGTTTCCTGTGTAATAACCTGTATAACCGTTGGTAGCCTGAGTCGAAGATGTCCATCCATTGGGCAACGCGGGTGTCGTTACACTTTCAAAATCCTCTGAAAGGATTTGTCCAAAACAAAAATTCGTGAACAAAACCACAATTACTAATAGTACTTTTTTCATATTCTTTTATTTATTTAACAATGCAAAGGTATAGAACTAATTCAAACTATAATCCTTTTTTTCTCTTTGATTTTGAGGAGTTTAGAATTGAATTCTTTTGATTTCCTTTACTTATTTTGATTTGTTGAGCACTATCAATAGGGCTTAGATTATGCCGAACAGAAGTATCAGATGATTCGATAGACTGATAATTACGCTCGGATGAAACCTCACCCACGGAACAACTAACAACAGTTAGAATAAAAATACAAAACCTTAATGCTTTCATAAACTATTTTCAAATGATGCCTTGGCCTCAGCAATAACTTGTTTGGAATTCCCTATAAAAACAGCTTCTTCATTTATAATAAAGGGACGTTTAAGAAAAGTATACTCCGCTAGCATATATCGCTTAAAATCCTCTTCATTGAGCTTCATAGTACTCAAACCTAAAGATCTGTATTTCATAGCTTTCTTAGAAAATAAGGCCTCATAAGAACCAACCTTTTCTTTTAGAAAATCAAGTGTTTCCTCATCAATATTCACTTCTTTGATGTTTTGAAGAGCGACTTCCTTCCCTACATTTAGTTCTTTCAAAATTCTTTGATTTGTTGAACAAGACTTTAAATAATAGATTTTTTTCATACTCTAAAGGTTTTTTTTACTAAAACTGGAGGTATTGAACTTTATTAAGGCTCAAATCGTTAGTTTTACCGAGCACTTTTGCACGGTCAAATTTAGCAAATCTAAATGAAGTCACTTAAACACCTAAATAAATATTTTCTCAAGTATAAGTGGCATTTTCTTTTAGGTATTTTATTTACGATAACCAGTAATTACTTTGGGGTTCGTATGCCCCTATTCGTAAAATCAACCGTTGATTCTTTAATGTCAAATGTTAAAATTGACTCCATAAATGACGCGCTTTTGGTTTCTCTTAAAATTGGCGGTATTTACATGTTACTGTCTATTGCTAAAGGTTTTTTTTTATTTCTAATGCGACAAACAATTATTGTGATGTCTCGGCATATAGAATATGATTTAAAAAATGAAATTTACAATCAGTATCAGAACCTAGACCTTTCTTTTTATAAAAAAAACAATACAGGAGATTTGATGAATAGAATTTCTGAAGATGTTAGTCATGTCCGCATGTATCTTGGTCCTGGCGTCATGTACTCTATAAACCTAGTTGTATTATTTACATTAGTTGTTTATCAAATGATCGCTATATCGCCTATACTTACAGCTCTGGTACTTATCCCCTTACCTATTATGTCCTACTTAATTTACAAGGTATCTGCAAAAATGAACTTGTTAAGTAAAAAAGTACAAGAAGAACAATCTTTACTCTCGACAATTGCACAAGAAAGTTTCTCTGGAATGCGCGTTATTAAAGCATACAGCCAACAAAAATCAGTTGGTGACAAATTTGAAAATGCAGCAAACATGTATAAAAGCAAGAGTATGCGTTTGGTTGTTGTGAACGCTCTATTTATCCCTACCATTTTATTTTTAATTGGTTTGAGTACACTTCTATCCATTTACATTGGAGGCAACATGTCTTTTAACAATGAGATTTCCTTAGGAGGAATTGTAGCTTTTATATTTTTTGTCAACAACCTAACATGGCCCTTTGCTAGCATTGGTTGGGTAACATCGTTAATTCAACGTGCTGCTGCTTCACAGCAAAGGATCAATGAGTTTTTATCCGTAAAAACAAATAGTAACGAAGACTTAGAAGATACCGAATTCCATTTCGAAAATGAGATTTCATTCAAAAATGTATCTTACACTTATAAAAACACAGGGATTCATGCAATTAAGAACCTTTCATTTGTAATTCCCAAAGGAGAAACGTTCGCGATTATTGGAAAAACGGGAAGCGGAAAATCAACCATACTATCCTTACTTTTACGTCAATTAAATCCTGATTCTGGCTCTATAAAGCTTGATACTTGTGATTTCGAAAAGATAGAAACAAATGGCTTTAAAAATGCCCTCGGCGTTGTTCCTCAAGAAGTCTTTTTATTTTCTGACTCCATTGGAAACAATATTAAATTCGGTTCCAATAGTCCAATTACAGAAAAGGTAAGATTAGACGAAGTATGCGAAACTGCAGATATATTGAATACGATTAATAAGCTTGAAGATGGCTACGATACCATCCTTGGAGAAAGAGGTGTCAATCTTAGTGGTGGGCAAAAACAAAGACTAAGTATCGCTCGTGCCCTACTCAGAAGCCCTGAAATATTAGTATTAGATGACTGTTTGTCCGCAGTAGATACAGAAACCGAAGACAAGATCCTTAAAGAACTAAAAAAAGAAAATGCTTCTCGAACTACCATAATTGTGAGCCATAGAATTTCAACCATCCGAAATGCAAAACACATTATTGTAATAGATGATGGAAGCGTTATCGAACAAGGTAGTCATGCGATTTTACTAAAAAACAAAGGTTTCTATCATGACCTCTATAAAAAGCAACAGACTGACCTCAAAAATAATGAAGACACTAAAAAACCTATTTAGTTTTGAAGAAAATAGGACTGCTTTCGGACACTCATGGTTATCTGGATCCTAAAATCAAAAAGTATTTTTCAGATGTTGATGAAATTTGGCATGCCGGTGATATCGGAAGTATAGAAGTTTTAGATGAATTATATGCTTTTAAGCCGACAAGGGCAGTTTGGGGTAACATTGATAACCCAAAAATAAGACAAGAATGTGATGAGTTTTTAAGATTTAACATAGAAGAAGTCACTGTTCTTATGACACACATAGGAGGTAAACCTGAGCGCTATTCAAAACCCGCCTTGAGTGAATTGAAAGAAAATGGTTCGCCAAACTTATTCATTTGCGGACACTCTCACATTACACTTGTTAAAATGGATCAAAATTTCAATATGCTTTGGATGAATCCCGGTGCATGCGGCTACAAGGGATTTCATAAGGTAAAAACGATTCTTAGATTTTGTATTACAAAAGATCGTATTCACAATCTTGAGCTCATAGAATTGGGCAAGAGAGTTTGATTTGACATTGTATTATGAAAAGAATTTAAAAAGACAGCGAACGTCGTTGTGCTCAATGCATCTGGTAAAGAACTGAAATAGCATGCATGGATTAAAGAAAATATGGTTTTCGAAAAGGCACGTTAAAACAGTATATCGTATTGAGTTACTTAGCCAAAAGAAATCCTAAACATGATTATCCAAATATGACTTTAATGGATATAAATTATATTTACATTTATTGAGGAAACGGGCAATGAAAAAATATCGTTTATGACATCAGGGATTTTAAGTATACTCGACGATATAGCGGTCCTAATGGACGACGTCGTTATACTGAGTAAAGCGGCAACTAAAAAAACAGTAGGTATCTTGGCAGATGATTTAGCTATTAATGCTGATAAGGCATCTGGATTCGTGCCGAATAGAGAACTTCCTGTACTTTGGAAATTAACAAAAGGTTCCTTCTTAAACAAATTGATTATTCTTCCAGGTATTTTTTTACTAAGCGCCTATTTGCCCATCGTAATCATTCCTATTTTGATTTGTGGAGGTGTTTATTTGTCCTTTGAAGGCGCATTAAATAGTTATAAGATGCTCTTTAAAAGCAAAAAAAAGGCAAATGAACTAAATAAAAGTTCAAAAATTGACCCTTCTATTTTAGAGGCAAAAAAAGTCAAATCAGCTATCCTAATAGATTTCATTTTGTCTATTGAAATTATTATTATCACGCTTGGTACAGTTTTGGAAGAGCCAATTTCTATACAGATCTCTGTAGTTTCTATTATTGCTTTACTATCGACAATTGGAGTTTATAGCTTCGTTGCTCTTTTGGTCAGAATGGACGATGCTGGATACCGACTTATTTCAGCAAGCGAAAATGTAATTATGAAAAATTTTGGGATGTTTCTAATCCGCTCCCTACCTAAAATTATAAGACTTCTCAAAGTTGTCGGTACGCTTGCCATGATACTAGTTGGTGGTGGTATTTTTGTGCACAACATTGATGAGATCCATCAGCTCGTTCACTCATGGCCAAAATACCTTTCTGACTTTATAGTCGGCTTGTCTTTTGGAACCGTATTTCTTGGCTTATATCTAACATTTAAAAAGCTCTCATTTAAATAAGTCGACCCTTAAATGAATGCTATCGTGATAGATTGTTAAACTCTAGTAAGCTATAAGCAGCAATCTCCAAATCAATTTATAAATTGAAATAATGTTTCAAACATTCATACTATTTAATCAAAAGTATTCACAAAAAAAAGGGTCTCAAAATTGAGACCCTTCGTTTGGCGGAGAATGAGGGATTCGAACCCCCGGTACCTCTCGGTACAATAGTTTTCAAGACTACCGCAATCGACCACTCTGCCAATTCTCCGTGGCAAAAGTAGTAATACTTTCAATATTGACAAATATTTTATGATACCATTCTCAAACTTTTTAATTTAAGATAAGGAAAGTCCAAAACCTTAGACATCGCCAAGATTTTGAGATAATGAAAACAGTAAACCACTATATTTGTTAAATACATATGAAGAAACTTAAACAAGTACCTCTTGAACTCATAAATTCAATGAACAAGAATACCCTAATGGATCAATTAGGTATTGAATGCATAGAACTTGGTGAAGATTATGTGATCTCAAGGATGCCGGTTGATAAAAGGACACATCAGCCTATGGGTCTTCTTCATGGAGGTGCCAGCGCAGCCCTTATTGAGAGTATAGGTTCTATGGGTTCTACATTACTTTTAGATATAACTAAACAACATCCGGTTGGAATTGAAATCAACGCAAATCATATAGGTGGTATTAGATCCGGTCACGTCATAGCAAAAGGAAAGATTGTGCATGCAGGAAAAAAAACTCACTTATGGCAGGTAGATATTACCGAAGAAGGCACAAATAAATTGGTATGCTCTGGTCGACTAACCGTAATGATTATTGACGTATAAATGGGCCTTGATATTTTAGCTTATCGATACCCGGATAAAGAAGTGATTATTCAGTCCGGCGCTTTCAAATCCTTTGACAAGAACGATTTAAGCACAGATGGATTTATTATTGGAGATTTTTATGGTAAAAATCATTACGTCTTTAAGCCGTTCGATACTGAGAGTATTAAAGAATTTAAACTTCATTTTGCAAATCATGAACCGAATACGATCAGTAAAAAAGACTACCTAGAATATGGCGCTATGCTTTTAAGAGTTATGCCTTCGTTAGCAATAGATAAACTAGTTTACTCGCGTATCAAAGAGGTTCCTTTTGATAGTCATAAAACAACAAAATTATTTCAAACACTTTGTAAAACCTACCCTAAAGCATTTGTTTACATGGTTTCTTCAGAACTATTCGGAACCTGGATAGGTGCATCTCCAGAAACACTTTTAGAAGTCCATGAAAATCATGGTTTTACAATGTCGCTTGCTGGAACACGACTTAAAGGCTCTAATGAAAAATGGGGAATGAAGGAATATGAAGAGCAACAATTTGTTACGGACTTTATCGTAAACCAATTAAACAAAAATGGGATTTTGGAAATCGATTCAGAAGGACCTTACACGTCACCCGCAGGAAATATTGAACACCTTAGAACAGATTTATCATTCGATATTAATTCTAAAGAAACATTAAATCTTATTAGTGCCTTGCACCCAACCCCTGCGACATGCGGAGTCCCCCGAAAAGAAAGTCTTGATCTTATTGAGTCCATAGAGCAAAAAGATTGTGGGTATAATAGAGATTTATACAGTGGTTATATTGGTACTTCTTCAACAAAGAGAATTCAATTGTATGTTAATTTAAGATGCTGCCAAATTATAAAGGATAAAGCTTTTCTTTATGTTGGAGGTGGATACACAGCTGAATCGGATCCAGAAAAAGAATGGAATGAAACCGAACGCAAAAGCGAAACATTAACTAGAATTTTTGATTTATTGTAGATTTGCACAAAATGAATATCAGTAATAAAATTGTAGTTCAAAATATACTAAAGGCCTGTCTTAACAATCGTATTGAGCATGTAGTTTTTTCTCCTGGATCGAGAAATGCTCCTTTTGCCTTGACATTCGATGCGCATCCCGAAATTAAAACTCATGTTATTCATGATGAGCGAGCTGCTGGTTTTTTTGCATTGGGAGTCTCGCAAACGATACAAAAACCAGTTGTGCTTTGCTGCACATCGGGTTCGGCACTTCTAAATTATTTCCCTGCAATTTCAGAAGCCTTTTATCGAGAAATACCACTGATTGTCATCTCAGCTGACAGACCCAAAAGATTAATAAACAAAGGGCACGGTCAAACAATAATGCAAACTGAGGTTTATGGACAGCACGTTAAAAAATCTCTATCTATTGAGGACATGGAAAGTATTGACCGTCAGGATGAAATTTTCGAGATCTTTTCAACAGCAAGTTTAGTTCCTTTGGGACCTACTCATTTGAATGTGCATCTTGAAGAGCCCTTGTACGGTTCAGAATACGTAAATATAATTGGACAGGAAAAACAACAATTCGCCAATGCTGAAGACCAAAATCTAATAAGCACAGAAGTACTAGAATCATTTAATGATAAAAAGATTCTTGTGTTGTGCGGTCAGGGAAATATCAATCCAAGACTCAAATCTGCACTCGTTGGATTCAATAAAAACGCCAATGTTGTTGTATTAAATGAAAACACTTCTGGAGTGAATGATTCCTCATTCATAAATTGCATTGACAGAATGTTGAATAGTGTCGATTCGAATATTGAGAAACGATTTACACCAGAAATCATAATTACAATTGGCGGTGCAATTGTATCTAAAAGAATTAAAGCATTTTTTATCAAGAATAAACCAAAAAAACATTTTGCGATTAAGCAAAGTTATATTGGTACTGATTTATTTTTACGTCTCGATAGACACCTGAAAATTGACGCTTCGTTATTTTTTGAAACACTAAATAATAGAGCAACTCTGTTAAATTCTAAAAACTACAAGGGTATTTGGAATCAATTGGATATTCAAATTAAAGACCGTATCCCAAGCTTTTTTAAAGACAAAGGTACAAATGCAGATTTAGACATCTTTCATGCGCTCTATCAGGTATTGCCTGAAAACTGCTCCTTGCATCTTGGGAATAGCTCTGTAGTGCGCTATATGCAATTATTTGACCCAATACCGAATATCAAATATGAATGTAATAGAGGCACTAGCGGCATAGATGGTTCCACAAGCACAGCTGTAGGATGTGCCATTGCTGATCCAAAAAAGCAACATATATTTATTTGCGGAGATGTGTCATTCATCTATGACAGTAATGCTTTATGGATTCAACCATTCCCAAAAAATTTAAAAATGATTGTTATCGACAATAAAGGAGGAGGGATTTTCAAAATCATTGAGGGTGCAAAATCTTCAAAGCAACTCGAAAAATATTTTGAAGCTAAGCATCAAACTAGCGCGGAGCAGGTGGCAGATGGTTTCGGTTTTAAAGCATACAAAAGCTCTAAAAATACGTCGTACCAAGAACAAATTATTGATTTCTTTAACGATAAAGCGACCCAATTGCTGGTTTTAAAAACAGATGCAATGGCTAACCCAAAGCGGTTAGATGAGTTTTTTAAGCACCTTAAAAATGCTTGAATACTTTGACATATTTATGCTCTGGGAAGGCTGGATTTACTTGCTAATACTTTCAGTTTTAGAAATTGTTCTTGGCATAGACAACATCCTTTTTATTAGCATAGTAACAGATAATCTTGAGGCGACAGCACAAAAAAAAGCTCGGAACATCGGCTTAACTATAGCCCTTATTTTAAGACTTGGTTTATTGTCTGTTGTCTCCTTTCTAATGCAACTTACAGACCCCATATTTACTGTATTCAACACCCCATTTAGCGCTCAAAGTATTATCCTTCTGCTAGGTGGGCTTTTCTTAATATACAAGAGCGTTGCAGAAATGCATAAAAGCATCAGCCATGAACAAGAAAGTGAATCAAAAAAGAAAAAAGGTTTAATTAATATCATAGGTCAAATCATTATAATTGATTTGATTTTCAGTTTCGATTCCATTATTTCAGCTGTAGGAATGACAAATGGTGTCGGTTCCGAAACGAATTCAGACCCGATTGCAATTATTGTTTTGGCTATTATCATTTCCATGATTGTAATGATCTCATTCGCTAAACAGATAAGTGATTTTATATCGCATAATCCTACAATTAAAATGATCGCCTTAAGCTTTTTAGTTGCTGTCGGGATCCTGTTAATCTCTGAGGCATTTGGTCAACACTTTCCAAAAGGATATATTTATTTTGCACTGGCTTATGCCCTATTTGTAGAAATGCTGAATATTAGAATGCGTAAAAACAAGCCTAAACATGGATCAAAAGAAAGCTGAGCTTCTTCTACGACTCAATAATTATAGAGATTGCCACGAAGCATATGAGACCATTATTTTTGAAATAAAAAGCATGCTCTTAAATCAAGGAATCATCCCTAAAGTTATGAGAAAAAGGCAAGAAAGACTGTTGCTAATCCATGAAGCCTATCTTTTATTAGCTATTCAAAAAGAAACAGCAACCCATACTGAAGTACCTGAAGTAAATGGTGCAGACTGGGAATCTCTGTTTTTAGATTATGAAAAAAATAAAAGTAGATTGAAGCGTGAAATAGCCACAAGCAGTGACGCAAAATCCATAAGCTTAGCTATTGATAATCTTATTTTAAATCAACTCAATTGGAGTGCTTACTTTGATTTTGACTACAGTAAAGTGGAGCTTCCAACCTTAGGAAAAGAGATGGATAGCATGGCACTTCTTGAACTTCTTAAAGAACATAAAAACACATTACTGCAAGAACTTCCTCAATCCGTAAAATCGGAATTTGGACGAATCTTAAAGAATCTAGAGTCAGAGAAACAAGCTTAACGCCGACCCGGACTATTCATTTGAGAAGTACTCTTATTTTTAAACTCAATTTTCCCAAATTTGTAATTAAAGGTTAAGAAAACCCTTCTCGACATCCATTTGTAATAAGCCACTTGTTGAAAATTCTCACGTACAGCATCCATGAAAAAGGACTGTTGGTTAAATAAATCGGATACCCTAAGGCCAAGTGCCATATTACCATCTAAAAACTTTTTATCAAAGGCCAAATCAAATGTTCCTTTTCGCTGAACGGTTCCTTGAACCATTACTCTAGGCCCATTATAACCATAGCTTGCCTGAAAGCTTGCTGTTTTTTTCCAAAAGTCAATAACAGTATTAAACTTTGCCTTCAAATAAGCACCAGTTGTATTTGAAAGCCCCTGAAGATCTGTAAAATACTCGACTAAATTTCCGTTTAACGAAGCTGTTGTTCGCCAAAAGGGAAAGGGCTTAAACATTAAGACAAGTTCAGTACCAAAGGCATTAGTACTACTCAAATTTTGATAAGTTATCGCACTGGTGTTGTCCTCATAAAACTCTTTTACACGAGCTATGACGCCTTCACTTCTGCGATAGTAAACACTAGAGGAAATAGATAGCGTCTTTTTCTCAAAAGTATATGCAAGATCAAAAGAGTGAATATATTCAGGCTGTAAGTAAGGATTTCCTCTGCGCAAATTAAAAGGATCTGCGTAATTGGTAAAGGGATTTAATTGACCCGCTCTTGCTCTAGATATTCTTCTACTGTAACTCAAACCAAATTCATTCTGATCATTTAGAGCATATTTAATATGAGCTGAAGGAAATAGATTAAAATAATCGTTGGGTATAGAAGCACCATCAGACAGTAGCTCGGGGATTTGGTAAGCTTGTTCTAGACGCAGTCCAAACTGATATTTAAACTTATCAACTTGTTGTCCAAATATACCGTAAACACTGAAAATACGTTCATCATATTGGTAATCAAAATTAGCTAATGTATCTTCATCAAACATTTCGGTTCCCGAATCATAAGTCTCAGAAAAAGTGCTAACAGATTGGTCTCTAATAATACTTTTGGCTCCGAACTCTATACGCGAATTAATTTCCGGAAATACATACTCTACATCTAGCTGTATCGTATTAATATTATTCGATTCAACATTCTCAAGTTGCTGAACAAGCGTATCCTCCCCATTAAGCAAAGTGTCTAAAGTAAAATATGCCTCTGAATAATAGCCTCTGATATCTTCATCTCCGAAAGATTGGTTAACATTTAATTGAAATTTCCCGCGCTCTTGCTTAAACGACCATTCATAATTCAATCCTGCATCAATATTTGTTCTTGACTTAGGGTCAAAGCTTGACCTTCTCCACAAAGCACTTGGCGTTTCGGAAAATTCATAAAACGTATTCCATAGTGAACCTGTTCGCTCTCTTCGTCCTAGACTCAAATTACCAAAAACTCCGAGCTTATGTCGGTCAGAAAGGTTTAGGTCAATCCCCGCCCGAATCGACTGTGAATTATTCAAATCAGTACCAAGTCTACTTTGATTTAAGCGTATCACAGAATCTCCCTGGAAATTTTCGTAAATATCAGAGAATTTATTACGGTATCCATTATATGAACGACCATTGTATGATGAATAAATATTCATCTTATTGTTTCGATAATTTAAGGAAATATTTCCTTCATAAATATTCCCTGAAGACAAATTACCGCTGCCTAAATTCGATGAAACTGAACCATTTAAACCTTTAAATAGACTTTTTTTCAATACTATATTTATAATTCCTGAGGTACCATCAGGATCATATTTTGCAGAAGGGTTCGCTACAATTTCTACGCGTTCAATTGAACCCGCAGGTAATGCATCCAATAAAGTCTTACCATTCCCACCACTAAGAGAACTTGGACGTCCATTAATCAAAATGATAACAGAGCCGTCTCCTCTTAGCGTAACGCCACCATCTTCATCAACCTCAACAGATGGCAATCGATTTAAAACATCATTTGCGGTTCCACCTCTTACTGAAATGTCTTGACCAACATTATATATCTTTTTATCAATACCCGCCT
>Ga0206130_10006323_pt1 | contig 13600 bp, 11 predicted proteins | sample Helgoland_Spring_9_FD_148637 | JGI IMG/M metagenome (GOLD analysis project Ga0206130, IMG submission 148637) | Pelagic subsurface seawater microbial communities from Kabeltonne, Helgoland, North Sea - Helgoland_Spring_Bloom_20160512_1 | ecosystem: Environmental > Aquatic > Marine > Epipelagic ... | reverse complement strand
GCTGTCATAGACATAGCGCGCGCGAGTGCATGGCATTTCTAACTCTCTGGCTGAATATGCGGAGTAAACATCGCAGCCAACTCCACCCATAGAGATAGCAACGATGGGATCAAAATATTCTGTCACGTCTGTGCTATAGCCGTACACTTTTTCGAGTAAGTCTTTATATGACATGCTATCTAACCATCGATCAATATCATCGCCTTCATATTTATCATCAAGGTCTTCAAAGGCACGATTTAAGTCAGCTTTAAGATCTTCAGACCATGGCAACCGAGTGAGCTTATCGACTCTTGGATTAATGACCCATGGTGTCTTTGATTCCTGGCCAAAAAAGTAACCAGTATCAAAGCGCTCCTCATCCCAGTAAACGCCATAGTAGTTCTCTATAGGGGCTTTAACAGTAGTTTTTTCGAGATCTTGCGTTACAAATTTGTATTCAAAGGGTAGGCCAGTGACCCGATAAATTTCGGCAATAAGACCTTCGTCATCTTTTTTAGGCGGGCCAAAATCGTTAGATCCCTGCGGCCCATAAATAGTGTAACCATCGACTTCAAATTCATTTTGCTTAGCTTCGCCACCAAACACTGGATGATTTTCAATAATTAAACACTTTTTAGTATTGCCATACTTCTTATGAAATTGGTACGCGGCCCCAAGGCCTGAAAATCCGCCACCAATAATAACCATGTCATATTCTTCGCCGGTGTCTTCAACATCCATCATCAGTTGCGGTGTTAGACCATCACGGATCAGATGCGCGGCTTCTCGTACCGCAGCAACATTACCGTTTGAGTTAGCGTAGTCACCCACACCACCAAAACCAGTCCAGGTGTCATTGAAAAGTCCCACTGGCTTTTTACCGGCGGCAAGAGTAGGTATGCTTGAACTCAACAAGGCAGCGCCGAATCCAACTAGGGTGCCGTTGACAAAATCTCTTCGTGAAATATCAGAGGGTAGCTGTAAGTCGCTATTTTTTTTATTTTTGCTACTTTTATCCGTAGTCATTTTCGATCCTCTCAACGGCTAGATTTTCGTCAAACAAGATGGCCATATTAAATTCTTGCATGCCAAAACATAAAATCTGCTGTTTACTATAGAGCCATTGTTAGTATGTTGTCGACTTTATGGTGGTTAATCAAAGGAACTAGAGAAAAGTCTGAAATAAAGTAATAACATGGGAGTTCTGTGGCATTTTTTCTGATCGAGGAAGTACGGTGAGGTTATTAGTTGGGTTGTTATTCTGTGCACTCACCGCCTGCGGTGGAGGTGGTGGATCATCGGTAATATTGCCGCCTATGGCGGCGGACCCCTCGCCAGTGACGCCAGTCGTCCTAATTTCTGAGAAAAAGACAATTACTCAGACCATCGATGGTCAACTAGTGGATCGTCCTTATCTGATTCGACGCCCCGAAAAACTCTTGGAAGACAATTATCCTGTGGTGTTCTTTTTCCATGGTTCTGGTGGTACAGGTGAGGGCTGGTTAAGTAATAATAGTGATGTTTCCGTCTTAATTGATGAGGGTAAATTCATTGGTATTTTCCCTGATGGTTACGATAAGCGCTGGAATGTAAGCGGCGAAACTAATGCAGATGATGTTGAATTTGTTAGCCTGATCGTTGGTGATCTCGACGGGTTTGGATTGTTCAATGTGAATAAAATCTATGCTGTCGGCATTTCTAATGGTGCAGGGCTGGTTAATAGAATCGCTAAAGAGACCACTCTTTTTAAGGCAATTGCTCCAATCATAAGTCAACAAACAGTGACTATTGGCGAAACTGTTCCGTCCAGGGCTGTATCGGTCTTTCAAGTTAATGGTACCGAAGATGATTTAGTTCCAGTGAATGGGGGCAGTGGTGTTGCCGACAGTATGTTTATGTCTGCGCAAGCCAGTGCAGAGAATTGGGCGTTAAATTTTAATTGTAATATGGCCCCGACCATTCAAAATAAAACCTGGGGAACTCTAGCGGTTAAGCAATATACCTTCGGATCATGCCTAGATAATCAAAAGGTTAGATATTCAATAGTTGAAGGGGCGGGACACACCGCGGACTATGGTGAAAATATTGATTTATATAGTCTTATCTGGAGTTTTTTCATCGCGACTGATGGTGACCGAGCGGCACGTAATTATAAAATTCTAGCATTAGGTGACAGTTATACGATTGGGCAAAGTGTTTGTGATACTTGCCGTTTTCCAGAGCAGTTAAAAGAGAGATTAATATCAGAGTATGCAGATCGAGATGAGTTTAGTTTGCAGATTATTGCTCAGACTGGTTGGAACACGACGGATTTAAAAAATGCGATGACGACCGCAGAACCTGCCAATAATTTTGACTTGGTAACGCTGCTTATTGGCGTCAATAATCAATTTCAAGGTAAGCCCTTTGACGTGTACGAAACAGAGTTTGGCGAGCTTGTTGATTCGGCAATCTCTTTAGTCGGGGATGATGCTAGTAAATTAATTGTGGTTTCAATACCTGACTATGCATTTACGCCCTTTGGGCAGAATTTTAATCCGACCGCTACAAGTGCTGAGTTAGTCCTATATAATGACTTTGCGAGGGAATACTGTGAGGCAGTTGGACTATCATACGTCTACATAACAGATATAACGCAGCAAGGATTAGAGACCCCTTCATTAGTGGCAAGTGACGGCCTGCATCCGTCAGAGCTCGCATATACTAAATTTGTAGAGCGAATTCTGCCTCTCGCCTTAGCCAAAGTGGACTAATTTATTTTGTAGTTTAATGACCAATGTGCGATTTAAATAAACGTTTTAACTATGGAGGGTAGAGTGGATATTTACACGCTTGGGATAGCAATTAGTGTCGTTGTTTTTATTGGTGTTGGGTTGTACGCCGGTCGTAGCGTAAAACAGCTTGATGATTATTTTGTGGCTGGCCGACGGGCACCAACGCTACTCATAGTCGGCACACTGGTTGCCAGTGTATTTAGTACCTCTCTGTTTCTTGGTGAAGCCGGTTTTACCTACGACGGTCAATTGGGTCCTTATATTTTAATGCCCGGTATAGCCGTCATTGGCTATGTCTACGGTGCCTTGTTTTTTGGCACTTTTCTACGCCGCAGTCGCGCTCACACGGTGGCTGATTTTTTTGGTCAGCGGTTTAATAGTCATAAAGTCCAACAAGCAGCGGGTCTAACCATTATCGTGGGTCTCGGCGGTTACTTGTTGGTGGTCACCCAGGGAGCCGCTATTTTGCTAACTGAGTTAACTGGTTTGAGCTACTTTGAAGGCATTATTCTGGCGTGGCTGAGTTACACGCTGTTCACGCTATACTCTGGTTCCAAAGGCGTTATTCTTACCGACACTCTAATGTTTTTACTGTTTTGCCTTGCCACTGTATTTTTCGTTTTTTATATTGTTGACGGCATGGGTGGTGCGGCTAAGGCAGTGGAGGACCTTACTCAGGTGCAGAGTAAACCGGATATTGCCGCTTGGCATGGAACGGTTGGAGCGGGTACAGAATGGCCGACGGCAAAGGACTACCTGATTTGGAGTTTGATTATGGATATGTCCTGGGGCTTTGTTTATGCCGTGGGACCTTGGCAGTCTAGTCGGCACTTAATGGCGCGAGACGAACACGTAGTTATCCGTGCAGCGGTCTATGCGTGCTTTGCGGTGGCGCTGATGCAGGTGCTAGTGTATGGCATAGGCGGATTGATCAATCTTGCAAACCCTGAAATTTCTCCCTCTGAAACCGTCATGATATGGGCGGCAAAAAACCTAGTACCAAGTTTTCTTGGTGCTATGTTACTGGCAGGTATTATGGCGGCTGCACTATCTTCAGCATCAACATTTTTGTCTCTCATCGGTTTCAGTGTCAGTAATGATATTGTCGTGCGTAAGAAGCAATTGACCGTCAATGCGTCACGTATCGCCATGTGTGTTACCGGCATTGTGGTACTAGTGTTGTGTTTTATCTTTCCGCCCAACGTTTTTTGGCTGATGCTATTTATCGGGACGGTTTTTGCATCGTCCTGGGGCCCCGTTGGATTTATGAGTATCTGGAGTAAATCTATTACTGCTGATGGGGCATTTTGGGGGATAGTGACTGGATTTTTCGGTAACGTCATCCCAGCGCTGTTTAATTATGTAGGCTTTATTAGCTTGCCTAGCTATCTTAATCCAGCCCTCATTGGCGCCAGTATTAGTCTTGTAACCATTATCTATATTTCAAAACTAGGCACCGTTACTGCACAAGAAGTGCAGTATCGCGAAGATCTGCACCGCACACCTGAGATTGATTGTGACCTACAAAAAACCAAAACCACCATGCTGGCCCCAGCAGCGCTAGTGCTCTACGGCTGTGTGATGCCATTACTACTAATTAAGTATTATGTGATTCCCTATCAAACTGGGGTTGGCCAACTCCTGGCAGATGGCTCGGTAGATCTGACAACGGGAGAGGCCGTATTAGCTATGCTGTCAGCGCCGGTCTATATCGCTCTTGGACTGATCGTTGCCAAGGTAGTCTGGGGCAGATACAGTCCTCGCTCTCAATCAAGTAACTGATTAAGTTTTGCTGTAAGCTCTCCCACACCCAGAAATGGGGCGGTTCACCGCGTCTTTGCTAAGACATCAAGGTCCAATGGGTGCTCTGAGCCGTAAAAAAAAGCCCTTTTCAATGAGATAATCTATGCGGTCCAGTGACTACTCGGTTGATGCCGAGCAAAAAATTAACTGGAAAGTCTTCCAGATCGTTTGGCCATATCTGCTCGAATATAGGTCTCGCATAGTCCTTGCCTTGGCCTTTTTAATCTTATCCAAAGGGGCCAGTGTTTCAGGACCATTTTTGCTAAAGTACATAGTGGATACGCTCAGCGAAAATGGAGTGTCTGGGCTGGTGATGGTCCCTGTGGCATTAGTATTGGCCTATGGCTTTGCTCGTTTCTCGATGATTATCCTCGGTGAGATAAGAGACACCATCTTTGGGCGCGTCACTGAGCGGGCCATGAGTAAAATTGGTCTTCTGGTATTCAAACATGTCCATAGCCTTGATTTAGATTTTCATCTCAATCGGCGCACCGGCGGTTTATCGCGGGACATCGAGAGAGGCGTCAATGGCATTAGTTTTCTCATGCGTTTCTTTGTCTTCAATATAGCGCCAACCTTGATTGAAATAGCCCTCGTCATAGGGATTCTATTGTTCAATTATGGTCTGGCCTTTGCCGTCATTACTTTAATAGCGGTAATTGCTTATATTCTTTTCTCAACTACGATGACGGATTGGCGTACTGAGTTTGTCCGTGAAGCGGCCCGCGCCGACTCTGCTGCAAGTACTATTTCTTTAGACAGTTTGCTAAATTATGAGACAGTTAAATATTTCACCAATGAAGAGTACGAGGCTAATCGCTACGATAAGTCACTGAGTCATTGGGAATCAGCCAAGCGCAAAAATCGGCTGACCCTACTCGGTTTAAATGCTGGGCAGGGGTTAATCATCTCGGTGGCCATGACCTCAATGATGTGGCTAGCCGCCGAGCGTGTTGCCCAGGGGAGCATGACAGTGGGTGATTTTGTATTAATTAATGCGTTCATGATGCAGCTATTTATACCACTTAATTTCCTCGGTTTTGTCTACCGCGAGATAAAGGGTTCAATGGCCAACATAGAAAACATGTTCGCTCTTTTAGATCTCAAATCTGGCGTCGAAGACGCGGCAAACGTCTCTGAATTGGTCATAACTAAGGGTGCCATCAACTTTAATCAGGTGTCATTTCACTACAGACAAGACCGCGCAATAATCAGAGACCTCAGTTTCACCATTCAAGCCGGCGAGAAGGTTGCCATCGTCGGTGCCAGTGGGGCAGGTAAGTCCACCCTGGTCAAACTGTTGTTTCGTTTTTATGATCCCAATTCAGGGACTATCTCGATCGATGGACAAGATATCAGCGGCGTCAGTCAGCACAGCTTACGCAGAGCTATTGGCATAGTGCCGCAAGATACCGTTTTGTTTAATCAAAGTATCTTGGAGAATATCCGCTATGGTAACCCTGATGCGTCGGATGAAGACGTATTGGAGGCTATTAGACTTGCTCATCTGGAAGAATTTATCGCTCAATTGCCTCAGGGTTCGGCCACCGTGGTTGGTGAGCGTGGACTAAAGCTGTCTGGGGGTGAAAAGCAGCGCGTTGCCATAGCTAGAACGATTCTTAAGCGACCGCCTATTTTGGTCTTTGATGAAGCGACATCTTCGTTAGACAGTAAGTCTGAACGATCAATATTGTCGGCATTACAAGAAATTTCTCAGGGATATACCAGCATGGTTATTGCTCATCGTCTCTCAACCGTTATTGATGCCGATAGAATCATTGTGTTGGATCAGGGAGGGTTAGTGGAGCAGGGCTCACATTCCAAACTACTCTCACAAAAAGGGCTCTACTTTGATCTCTGGACCGCGCAGTTAAGAGATCACAATTAGCATTAGGTGATAATACCTTTGTGTGTCCAAACCTTTGACGTTAAGACGCTCAGCTTAGACAAGCCACTCAATGCAATCAGTTTATGGATAAACAATAATCCAGCTATAGTAGTAAAGCATCGCGAGCAATGGAATGGCTAATATTCCGGCAATAATCTTCACTGTGATTTCAGCTCTATGGGTTCGGGAACGGGTATGATTTTTCATGGTCTCCTCAAAGATTTAATCAAACGTTAATATAAAATCTGGCTTAGCCTAAAGCCGCGGCGGCTCCAGATATGGCCATATACTCTAGCCTTCTATTGCTAACGCGAATCATTATCATTTACATTCAATTAAAAGTCAAATACACTGTTGGAAAATTTGCTTGTTAAGCATTAATCCGGTGAAAGGGTTCTGCGGCTAACTAAGCATGTCCAGTTCATCAAACTCGACCGAATCAGGCTAATGGCTAATGAAACTAAAATTTCTTTGTAGTACTCACCATGCACATTTATCACAGGATCCATCGAGAGCCCTGATATTTTGGCAAAGTGGCTTTGATACAGCACAAATTTTCTTCGATGAAGGTTCGTGGTCAGAAGCCTTGGCGCATATTGGTTGCGCATTTGAAACTGCCGAAATCATTTTGATGAGCGATGTGGTAGATAGCCAAAATAGTATCGAACTAATGACGTCGTCGACAGTTATGTTGGCCTTTACTTTATTAAAGCTAAACAGAGTAGATGATGCTCGAGATGTGTATTGGAGCTCAATCTGGCGCCTGGAGCGAGAACTTGCCCACGGAAATGTAGAATATGCTGAGTTGCAAAAATACTTAGGCTTTCTTTATAGTTGTGTCGAGAACCTGAATGCTAGATTTTTGTTCACCGATAACATACCTGTGGAGGCAACGGTTCACCACAGTATCTCTATTCATTAATTATCTGGTTGAGCGTGTTTTTTTCTAGTAACCAATAGCGGTTTTTAGTTATAGTTATTGTATCTTTAATTAATGGTACAAAAGCATGTCAAATCACAAAGCGTTAAATATGCTTGGTCGCTCAGGGAACCCAGCAATCAGGTCTGCCGCTTTCCAAGAGCGTGTTTCAGCTAATGAAGAGAGGATGTCTTTAGATGGAGCAGTAAATAAAACTGGTATCCTTCTTTTTCTGACATTTATGGCAGCAGCTTTAAGTTGGAATTTTCAAGGACCATTTATGACTCTTATTTCTAGCCTCGGGATGTTTGTGGCATTTGTATCAGGAATAATGACTTTTGGTTTTTATTTCTTTTTTGTAGGTTGGTTGGTCAACCCCCGCCCGCATAATGCCCCAAGAACAGCTCCTTTATACGCCATTGGTATGGGGTTTTTTATTGGGTTGATTTCTCAACAGGCAGAAAGCCTGTTTCCCGGGATAGTTATTCAAGCGGTATCATTGACTTTCTTTGTTGCTGCTTCTCTTTTATTGGCATATAAAACAGGTGTTATTAGACCGAATCAGAATTTCTTGCTAATGATTTTCGCAGCTACTATGGGCATATTTCTAACTTATCTTGCTAACTTGATTTATTTTGCATTTACAGGAAATAACTTTTTTGTTTTAACAGATAATGGAACTGTGGGCATACTTATCAGTTTATTTATCATTGGTATCGCAGCCTTAAACCTCGTTTTAGATTTTGACATCATAGAGCAAGCAGATGAACAGGGTTCTCCAAAATACATGGAATGGTTTGGTGCTATGGCACTTGTAGCTACTCTTATTTGGCTTTACATAGAGATTCTTAGGTTATTGATGAAATTAAGAGGCAGATAGTTATGTCTTATTTGACAATAGGTGCAGGATTGTTAGGACTGATCTCAGCCTTTCTATTCTTTTATTTGCTTAAAATTAAGGCATCAACTAAGCAAACTCAAAGAAAGGATAGAATAAGGTGGAGTAGTTTTATTCAATATAGGACTGAGACTTTTGATAGAGATTTAAAAAAAGAATCTGATGATGCAACATTTAAGGATGATTAATATCTTTTAAATTACTTCATGGTTTCTGCAAGGAGTATTTCCAATTGATATTTAGAAGGTAGTCTTCGGGTATTAGAATTACTTGGCTCCGTCATTTAATATTCGAGCTGTCCTGGAATCATATCTTCAATTGTTTTGGTTTTACAGTTTATCTAGATTGCGCCTTAAGCTAAAGATTGCACCTTATTATAAAGATAAGCCGTCAGTTCCTGTCGATTACCAATACAGTCTAAATCTTTCCAGATAAGAGTTTCGCCAATTTCAGCGTGAATGGGCTGCCCGAACTTATTACGTGCTTCGTTGAGCAATAATGCCATTCGCAGCGGCTCTGCAATATGAGACGCGAGATGAAAAATACGACTATTCTGTCCGTGGAAATAAATTGGCACAACATTGGCCTTGCCATCACGAATCAACTTGGCCGCGAAGGTTGTCCAAGGAGCGTCCATGGCCTTGCCCAGGCCTTTTCGATCAGCGGTGGAGACATAGCCTGAGGGGAAAATAAGGAGCGGGATATCTTCTTTGAGGCACTCTAAAGCCATCTTTTTAGTGCGTATATTATTCTTGATGGCACTTTTAGTTTCTTTAAAGTCGATGGGTAAAAAATAGGGCGCTAGATCTTTGTCTTTGCATAGCATTGCATTGATTAGAATGCGAAAATTACCTCGGGCCTTTACCGCTAAGTCACATAGAACCAATCCATCGACCACCCCAAAAGGATGGTTGGCCACAAATACTAAGGGCCCAGTTTTGGGTAATGCCGCAAATTTGGCTGAGTCATAACAGCTGTCAATCTTTGTGGCGTGCAATGCGGAGCTGAAAAACGACTCTACATCAAAGGGTTGCTCTTTTAATCCATCATAGATTGATTCTATTTTACGACGGCCAAACAAAATTTCTACGCCAGAAATAAATTTTTGCATTAGCCAAGGGTCTGTTGGCTGCACATAAGACAAGGTTGGTTTTTCCTGGATATATTCAAGAAAAAGAGGTTCCAAATTATCGTTGTTTTGGATCAAAACATATCTCCGGATCAGTAAGCACAATTTTTACATAGTTCCCATCATCAGTGCCAGCACTAAAACCGGTATGTTAGACATGCGATACCAGAGTGCTTGGATAAATAATTGATCTGCAAACAATCAAAATAGAGCTTGTATACATAGTTTATTTGCATAGTTGAATCGACTCTGAGACTATCGCGCTAGACAATTAACAACACTGACAAATAGAGGGATTTTATGAGTACTAACAGAGAGCTAGATTTGGTCGTTTATGGCGCGACAGGGTTTACCGGTCGCTTGGTGGCCGAATATCTTAACCAGACTTATGGTGTCAATGGTGACATCAAATGGGCCATGGCAGGCCGCAGCATGGAAAAACTGATCGCGGTTAGGGATGAAATGGCTATCCCTGCTGATGTTCCTCTGGTAGTGGCTGATGCGGCCGACCTAGCCTCTATTGACGCAATGGTTAAGCGCACTACCGTGGTGTTAACCACCGTTGGTCCTTACCAGCTCTATGGCAATGAGCTTGTTGCAGCCTGTGCAGCAACCGGCACAGATTATGTAGACCTTTGCGGCGAGCCCGCATGGATGCACACAATGATTGCTGAGCATTCAGAGGCAGCCAAAAAGAGCGGGGCACGCATTGTCTTCTCTTGTGGCTTTGACTCAGTTCCTTTTGATTTAGGCGTCTTCTTTTTACAGCAACATGCATTAGCCACATTGGGTAGTACTGTTGTGCGCGTCAAAGGACGAGTACGTTCAATGAAGGGCACTTTTTCGGGTGGCACGTTGGCTAGTTTTAGAGAAACCATGGCAGCGGCGGGCAGAGATCGAAGTCTAATCGCTGTGTTACGTAATCCATTTGCGTTAACTGAAGGCGTTGAAGGCGCAGAGCAGCCGCTTGGCAATAAGCCTGAATATGACGAGGCAGTGCAGAGCTGGATAGCACCCTTTGTGATGGCGAGTATTAATACTAAAAACGTCCATCGCTCCAACATGCTACTGGGACATTCTTACGGTAAAGATTTTGTATATGACGAAATGATGGTTACCGGACCCGGAGAGAAGGGTGAGGCCATGGCTATGGCAATTACCAACGACACCTCCATGGCCGAGAGCAAAACCAAACAAGGAGAAGGCCCCAGTAAAGAAGAGCGCGAAAATGGCTACTATGACGTGCTTATGGTGGGAGAACATACAGATGGCCGTTCTGTGCGTATAAGTGTCAAAGGCGACAAAGACCCTGGTTATGGATCAACCTCTAAGATGATTGCCGAAAGTGCCGTGTGTCTGATTAAACACCCAGATTTAGGTGCCGGCGGTGTTTGGACCACAGCCCCGGTTATGGGTGCTGAGCTGATTGAGCGTTTGCAAGCCAACGCCGGATTAACCTTCGCTATTGAAAGCTAAATTGGTACTGAGATAGCGGGCGGTAAAACTCTAATAACTGAGGCCTTGGCCCGATGATTAAGTTTCACTCTCTTAAAGATACGTTAATAGAAGAGCTCCATAACCGGCCATTTCCGATGGTGGAGTTACCCGCTCAAGTGTCAAATATTGTGGTCTTGAATCCCGCAGACCGCGATATGGAGTTAGAAGGCTTGAAAGCACTGGCCGCTGTTCACAACATGCCTCCTCCCGAGGAGGGGGTGAGTTGCTATTATCAAAGCGCAGATGCCTTTGATTTGCGTTGGGAGCGACATAACGAGTTTTCCACCTACACTTTAATTTGTCATAAAGCGCTGACCGGGAACACCTTCGAGGGTGGATTCGCACACCTTAGTGAGCAATGGTTAGGGTCTATTGAAGGTGAAGTGATAAGTGCGAATCACATAGATCTGCGGCCACTATCATCGGCCCCAACGGAAATGCATGAGCTGAATGATTACTTTGATGGACATAAGCTCATCGGTAGTAAAATCTATGACGGTAACGCTACAATCTGGACAGCTATGCGAAGCCACGGTGATGGCTTTAGCCGAACCCTAATCATTGATGAGGGTCTTGATGCGAGCCAGGCAGGCAGGGCGGTACGCAACTTATTAGAGATATCAACCTATCGGTCAATGACTCTGCTGGCGTTGCCTACTGCGCGAGCACTGTTGCCAGAAATAAGCCTATTGGAACAGAGCCTTAGTAAGACCAGTGCAAAACTCAAGAAGTTAGAGACTTTAGAAGACGAGCAAAATCTAATGGCCGAGCTAATTGCTGAGGCAAGCCAAGTCGAAAAATTAATTGCCGACCACAGCTTTCGGTTTTCGGCGACTGAGGCCTACTTTAAATTGACCGAAACACGACTGGATATGCTGCGTGAAGAAAAAATTCCAACGATCAGAACACTCAAACAGTTTCATGTAAGACGTTTTATTCCGGCTTATAACACCTGTGTGTCGGTAGTAAAGCGCAAGCAAAACCTCTCACGGCGCATTGGCCGCACCAGCGAATTGCTCCATTCGCAACTACAGCTGTCACTTGAGGATCAAAATCAACGACTACTGGCGTCCATGGATAAGCGCAGTAAGTTACAGCTACGTCTTCAGCAAACGGTAGAGGGCTTATCGGTAGTGGCAATCACCTACTACTCTATGAACCTGCTCAAGCTGATGATTTCTCCATTACCCATTCAAGACTATGTGCCACTGAGTAACGCTTTAATTATTGCTTTGGCCACGCCTATAATTTTTTGCTCAACTCTGCTCGCAGTTAGGCGCATAAGAAAGAAACTAGGCGACCAAGACTAGGTCGCTATATGGAAAGGGAATTACTATCAGTTATTGCGCTCATTCCACTTAACGCACTGTTCTAGCGTTACCCCTGAGCCCCCAAAAATATCTAATGCACTGCCAATGGTTAAGTCCACCTTGCCATTGGACAGGCTCTTAACTGTGTCTAAGTCATTCAATGATTTAGACCCGCCAGCGTAGGTTGTTGGTATAGACACCAAGTCGCCGAGAAGGCTAATTAAGTCACTATCAATACCCGCTTGTAGGCCCTCGACATCCGCACTATGTATCAAAAATTCAGCACAGTAAGGCTGTAGCTGCTCAATCAAACGCCCATCAATTTGAACATTGGTAATAGTTTGCCAACGGTTGGTCGCGACCATCCAGCCATGATTGGTTTTTCGGCAGCTTAAGTCTATTACCAAATTATGGGCACCAACTTCTGCACTAATTTCAGATAGCCGCGCCCATGAGAAATCGTTTTGATCAAATAAATAAGAGGTAACAATCACCTTAGATGCGCCAGCCTCGATGTAGGCCGCGGCATTTTTTATGGTCACACCTCCACCAAACTGCAAACCTTTTGGGTATGCGGCAAGACTCTCCAGTACGGCTTGCTGATTATTAGCGCCTAGTGAAATAACGTGCCCACCGACTAACCCCAGACTCTTGTACAGCTCTGCGTAATGGCTGGCCTCTTTATCACTAACAAAGTTGGTATCAGCGCCTGAGTCAGAAAGACTACCACCAATAATTTGTTTTACCTGGCCTTCATGCAGATCAATACAGGGGCGAAACGCGGTCAAGAGTGTTACTCCAGTTAAGAATAATCGACAGTATTATAAGCCTCAAAACTTTTTTAGGTAAGCTTAGCTCATACATTTAAAATAACGGAAACTTCCATAACATTAGCACTACATGCGCGAGCGCACTAGTTGGGTGTCGGCATTGCGCCATGCGTGTTCAAAGTCGATGAAAACTTTTTTGGCTTCGTCGGACTTACCTTGAGATGCTAGACTTTGCCAGAGGCCAAAAAGAGCCCAGCCGTTATTTTTATGCCAAGCCAAGTCTTGTCGATAGACCGCCTCTGCCTCTGCAGCACGACCGGCCTCTAATAACGCAGCGCCCAAGTAGTGTCGTATCGGTTGTGGCCAATCAGGGGGTTCGATGTAAGCATTTTTATCTTCTATGGCAATTGCAGCCTCATAGTCAGCAATTGCGGAGTCAAGATTACCGCTGGCCTGCTTGATCTCACCGGATAGTGCGCGTGCAGCGAGTTTAAGAATTGATGATACTGGAGTTGGACCAACACGATTTTGATCAATATTTTTTAGGGAGATTATTTTCCATAGATCGCCGAGCTCACGGCGTGCTGAACTCAGATCGCCCTTTGCCACTAACGCACCACCACGACAATA
>Ga0206130_10006319_pt1 | contig 13607 bp, 16 predicted proteins | sample Helgoland_Spring_9_FD_148637 | JGI IMG/M metagenome (GOLD analysis project Ga0206130, IMG submission 148637) | Pelagic subsurface seawater microbial communities from Kabeltonne, Helgoland, North Sea - Helgoland_Spring_Bloom_20160512_1 | ecosystem: Environmental > Aquatic > Marine > Epipelagic ... | reverse complement strand
ATAAAAGATGAAAAAAGTATTATTGTTAGCATGTGCCTCTGCATTATTAATGTCGTCATGTGTAAGTTACAAGCACAGTTACAGAATGTCTGATGTTGGAGATACAAGTTTAAGTGTAGCGGGACCATATGTTGCCGATTTAGATGTTGATTTTACGAAAACTGTTACAGCAAGTTCTAAAAAGCACGCGACTGCAGGGCAGGCAAAAAATGAAGCTTATTATAACGCAATAACACAAAACAGTATTCATGTCGTTGTTGATCCAATTTATTCTGTTAGAACTGCAAGAACTCTTTTTGGAGCAAAAAGCTCAGCTGAAATTACTGGGTTTACAGGGATGTATAAAAACGCTAGAAAAAAATCAGATGATGCCGCTGGTGACTTAGCCCGTGAAACAAGTCTGTTTAATGCTCGATTTGAAAGCATTAAGAAACTATCAGAACTTAAAGCATTAACCGAAGAAGAGGTTAACGTTTATGCTGTGAAAAATGGTGGATGTTGTGGTGATGGAGAAAAAACATCTGCTGCTGGCCCTACGTTGTTGACTACAACAACAAATAAAACAGGGTTAATAGATAGCTATAACAAAATTATTGGCGCTAAAGTTTCATCTAATTCATCATCAGTTGTTTCTTCTGGCCCATCAGCAGGTGCTTCTGATGAAACAGCTAAGAAAGGTTTTCTAGGTAAGATTTTAGATACACTTATGTTCTGGAAATAACATCCAAAATACTTTATAAAGTCAAAGGGAGAGCTATTTAGCTCTCCCTTTTTTTGCCTTATAACTCTTCTCTATTTAAATTTCCAATCGTAAGTATCCAACTCTTCTAAGCAAACCCCCAGCAAGTCAATGCTGTTCCGAATGTCTTGCTTATGCGCCATTTCTATAACTTGATGGATGTGACGCGTAGGAATAGAAATTGCCCCGGCTATAGAACCTCCAGGTGTGTTTTGTTGAATTGCTTTGGTGTCTGTTCCTCCAGCAGTAAGTATCTCAGGCTGCCATTTAATTTTGTGTTTATCAGCAGTTTGCTTCATGAAATTGACCATCCGATAATCACAAATAGTACTTGAATCCATAATTTTTATAGCCACGCCTTTCCCTAGTTCGGTAACTTTTTCATGAGCAGCAGCTCCGGGCACGTCAAATGCAATTGTTGTATCTAAACCAAATCCAAAATCAGGCTGGATTTGTTGCGCAGCAACTGAAGCTCCTCTAATTCCAACTTCTTCTTGAACTGTAAAGACACCATAAACATCGTATGCCGCCTCTTTGAGCTCTCTAAACATTTCTATTAAGATAAAAACAGACACCCTGTTGTCTATGGATTTACAGTTAACACAGTCGCCCATTTCAATAAGCTTTCTGTCTCTTGTTATTGGGTCTCCTATAGAAACATGCTTTTCCACTTCCTCCTTTGACATTCCCATATCAATAAAGTAGTCCGTAGTCTTTGGAACCTTATTTCGTTCCTCTGCCGTCATTACATGAATAGGCTTAGACCCCATAACACCTATCATGTCTTTCTTCCCATGAACAATGACACGCTGAGCCGTCAATGTTTTTGGGTCAAACCCACCTAGCGTATGAAACCTTACAAACCCTTCATCGTCAATATGCGTAACAATAAACCCAATCTCATCCATATGAGCCCCTATCATTACTTTTTTTGAAGCGTCTTTACCTTTTTTAATTACAGTAACATTTCCCATATTATCAATGGAGACTTCATCAACTAAAGGAGTCACTTCTCTTAAAACGATTTCTCTAACTCTTTGCTCAAACCCTGAAGTTCCAGCAACCTCGCAAACTTCAGCAAGTAACTTTGTGTTAATCATAACAGTCTATTTATCAATTTCAATTGACGTGAATGGTGTCGTCTACTCAACAACGCTCATTTTCATCATATTCGTTTTACCACTCTCTTCAATTGGGATACTTGCAGTATTTATTATCATATCTCCTTCAGCAACATATCCCTGTTTTTTTAATAGGTATTTGATGTCTGCGATGGTGTGGTCTGTACTTACTGTTTTATTGTAAAAGAACGTTTTAACCCCCCAAACCAAACTTAGTTGCGTGAGTAATTTTTTGTTTCCTGAAAACACGAATACTGCAGCTTTTGGTCGTTGACTAGATATTTTATAAGCTGTATAACCAGAATGCGTCATGGTAATAATTCCTTTAGCCCCAACTCTAGAAGCTAAACGACAAGAAGTAAAACAAATAGAATCCGTAATAAAACGCTCTATATCCTTTTCAGGCTCTCTTTCTTTTGAATACATTTCCTCATAATCTGATTCAATCTTTTCAATAATTTTACACATAGCCTCAACTGTAGTAAATGGGTACTTCCCGACGGAAGTTTCTCCACTTAACATAACAGCATCTGCACCGTCCATAACAGCATTGGCAACATCGTTTACTTCAGCTCTTGTTGGAGCGGCATTTTCTGTCATGCTCTCCATCATTTGGGTTGCCACAATTACTGGTTTTCCGAAATTTAAGCAGGTTGTAATAATTTTCTTTTGAATTAACGGGACATCTTGCATAGGAATTTCAACCCCTAAATCACCCCTTGCAACCATCACAGCATCGGATTCTCTTACAATGTTGTCAAGTTCGATAACCGCTTCTGGTTTTTCAATTTTTGCTACAACTTTTGTTTGTTTGTTGTTTTGAGAAATAAGATGCTTTAATTCAATAATATCTTTTGCTGATCTAACAAAAGACAAGCCTATCCAGTCCAAGTTGTATTCCAATATTACTTGTAAATCTTTTTTATCCTTTTCAGTAAGGCTTGGTTGCGAAATCTTGGTATTAGGCAAGTTGACCCCCTTCTTGGAAGATAAGTAACCTCCATGAATCACTTTCAATTTCACCTCATCTTTTAGGTTTGTTGAAATTACCTCGAACATTAGTTTTCCATCATCCAACAATATTCGTTCACCTTTTTTAACGTCCTGTGGCAATCCTTGATAGGTTATAGAAACCTTATTTTCCGTTCCCATTACGGCTATTGTTGTAATGATAATTTCCGCGCCTGGGACAAGCTCAATGTTATTATCCTTTACGTCTCCTATTCTAATTTTGGGTCCCTGTAAGTCGCCTAAAATTGCCGTATGCGTTCCTAATTCCTTATCAGCTTCTCTAATGTTTTTTATCACCTCAATGTGCTCTTCATGGGTGCTGTGAGAGAAATTTAATCGGCAAACATTTACTCCTGATTTAATTAATTTTACCAGGTTTTCTTTTGCCGAAGTAACCGGCCCAATTGTTGCAACTATTTTGGTCTTTCTTTGGTTCATTGCTATTCTTTTCTAAAAAATTAAATTCTCCTTCGACTTTAGATCTCCAACTTTTACTTCAAAAGCTGTAAGAACAAAAGGGATTGATTTAATTTTTGAAATTAATTCTCCCAGATTTACATCGTAGCTTTCTTTTATCATAAACAAATAATCTGCATGTGCCCGTTCAGGCACCAAATATCCAGAGTTACTTCTGTTGTTTAGCAGTGTAAATTCGTTTTCAGTGTCTTCCTGAAAATATGAATACAGCGCATGTTTACTAAACTCGTTTGTTTTTTTAATCAACACTTCAATCTCTACCTCCTCTTTAGCTAAAGATAATCGAAGTCGGTTATTTAACCCCCAGCAAATTCTGTAGTCTTTTTCGTGACAACTGATTCCAATTAGCCTAAAATCGTATTCATATTCTTCTTCGAGTGTATACTTCATACGTAGTCAAAGATAAATCAATCTAGCGTATGAAGCAAAGATGCTGGTTAAGGTATTGTTAACAATCAATTGTTTCAATACCAAAAATGAAGCACGCTTTTACTTCTTTACAATTTTAATTTTAGTTCCTGTTTTTAGATTGTTGGAATTAAGGCTACTGTTGTGCCGTTTTATATCCTCAACACTGACGCCATTATATTTCTGTGCTATATCCCACAATGTATCACCTCTGCGAATTGTGTAATAAGTATATTCTCCTGAAAATGTTTCTTCTTTCAAATCAGCCTTATTTGCGGATGAAGATGGATCCTGTATAGCATTTCCCTCTAAATAGATTGTAAGTTTTTTCCCCGATTTTATATAACTAGAGGACAACAAGTTCCAAGCTTTAATTTCTTGCTCTGTACATTTATATTTTTTCGCTAGAGAACGCAGGGATTCGCCTGATTTCACATAGTGCGTTTTCAACACCTTTTTAGGTTTATTTGCTGCTACAAAATATTTATTTTCCAAAGAAGAATATTTATAAATGGAATCTTCATGCATAATAAAATCTCCAATTAAAAAGTTGGGCAAGTAAATAAAATCAATACTATCAGGTTTTGGTATTATATTGGAAATAAACTTTGGATTTAGATATTTTAACTTAACTATTTCATACCCTAACCACTCTTCTAAAACCTCAAATTCTATTCTATCGCAAATGTGAATTGTATCTACCTCTAACGCTAAAAAGATCGGTTTGTTCGGATAAAGGTTATGCTCCGAAGCATAATTCATTATATAATTTACAGCAGTAAATGCCGGGATATAGTTCCTTGTTTCTTTGAATAAATAAGGACGAATTTCCCAATAAGTAGTTTTACCACCAGAGCGCCGAATTGCTTTGTTTACGTTTCCAGGCCCTGCATTGTAAGCAGCTAAAGCCATGCTCCAGTCATCATATATAGAGTGCAAAAACTTTAAATACTGGCAGGCGGCATCCGAAGCTAGGTAAGGGTCGAATCGTTTATCAATATAAGAGGTTATAGATAAATCATACATCATCCCTGTTTTGGGCATAAACTGCCATAAGCCTCCAGCACCTGCGCTGGACTTTGCCTTTGGATTTAAAGCGGATTCTACAATTGGAAGGTATTTCAATTCCAAAGGCATGTCGTATTTTATCAAGTACTCCTCAAATATTGGAAAGTACAACTCTCCATAAGCTAGCATTTTTGAAGTAAGCCTCTTCCGCTTGTAAGCATATAACTTTATCATTGCAATAGTTGCATCATTCGCAACAAATGAAAAAGGTGATTGTTGATCTAGCTGCCCAATTCTGAGTTTAAAAACAACATCTGAGAACCTCGGGATTGAGTCGGTTGGTAAGTTCAATACATTTAATTCCCCTGTATCAAGTGTAAAATGGCTCATTTCTCGATAATGCGCTACTAGCATGCTATCGTAGTTATCTACAAAAGATAAATCAGGTTTTTCAACAACCTCAACCGTATCAACTGTTGTGGTGTCATCTTGACCATTGGCCGGTGTTATTATCGCAGTTAAAAACCCAATTAAAATGTACCACCCCCAATTAGCCATAAAACACAGATTAGCCTAAGTTCATCAACCGATCCGAAAATTCGAATAATTTCGCATCTTGAAAAGAGCCTGCCATCAATTGCACTCCGAAAGGCAACCCATTGCCGTGCTCTCCCAGAGGTAATGATACAGCAGGTATTCCCGCAAGGTTTGCATGAACCGTAAAAATATCTTGTAAATACATTGTAATAGGATCATCTATGTTTTCTCCGATACCAAACGCCGGAGTCGGAGTAGTTGGTAAAAGAATAAAATCGTAATCGTTAAAAATGGCTTCCGTTTTCTGCTTAATTATATTTCTAACTTTTAGTCCTTTTGTATAAAAAGCATCGTAATACCCGGCGCTGAGGACAAATGTTCCCATCATGATTCTTCTTTGAACTTCTTCTCCAAAACCTTCACTTCGAGAATGGATATAAGTCGTTTCTACATCTTCTGCTTTGTCGCTTCTATAACCAAAATGAACACCGTCATATCGAGCTAAATTGGAAGATGCTTCAGCAGTAGTTAAAACATAGTAATTAGGAACTATATAGTTTAAATACGGAAAATCAACTCCATGTACTTCGTGCCCTTCTAACTTTAATTTTTCAATAATTTCAAGTGTTTTGGCTTTAATCTCTTTGTCTAAACCTGGCATTTCCAGACAATCTTTAATGTAGGCGATTTTATATTTTGGAGCTGGTTCTGTTTTTCTTAGATTAGAATAACCTTCAACCGGTTTTGTAGAACACGTGCTATCATAGGCATCGCTTCCAGAAATAATTTCTGTAATTAATGCTGCATCCTCAATATTATTGGTTAATGGCCCTATTTGATCGAAAGAAGAAGCGTATGCTAGCAAACCGTATCTGGAAACTCTCCCGTAAGTTGGTTTGTAACCAACTACACCACAAAAAGATGCTGGTTGACGAATTGACCCGCCCGTATCTGAGCCCAAGGCCGCTAAACAAAGTTTTGCTTTGACTGCAGCAGCTGAACCTCCAGATGAACCTCCTGGGACTTTGTCGTTTTGAACCGGGTTTAAAACAGGGCCATAAGCACTGTTCTCATTTGAACTTCCCATTGCCATTTCATCACAGTTTAATCGCCCAATAATGATAGCGTCCTCTTGTAATAACTTTTCAACTACCGTTGCGTTGTAAATTGACTCAAACCCCTCTAGTATTTTAGATGAACTAGAAACCTGGTGTCCTTTATAGCAGATATTATCTTTTAAACCAATAACCATTCCTGCTAGGCGCCCAGCAGTTCCGTTCTTAATTTTCTCATCCACTATTTGAGATTGCTCAATAGCAGACACATCAAAAACTTCTAAAAAAGCATTTAAATTAGAAGACTTAATTCTTTGGATATAATTTTCGGTAAGCTCAACACATGTAATTGCGCCTTTTCCTATATCCTCTCTTACTTGTGCAAGGGAAATATATTCTTTCAAAATAGTTGGTTTATAGAATTACGCTTCCGACTTTTTTGAGTCGTCTGAATTACTTGAGTCATCAGACTTTTTTTCATCTGAATCTCCGTTAGCTGCTCCTTTAAATTCCTTCATGCCTTTCCCTAAACCTTTCATTAATTCAGGTATCTTTTTACCACCAAAAAGGAGTAACACAATAACCAATATAATAATTACCTGAGGAGCTCCAATCATTCCTGCCTGAGCCATCTCTGCTGATTCTACTGATTCTAATATCATGGTGTTAGATTTTTGTTCAAGCAAAGATAATAAAAAACGTAGAGCTAAGTGCTATCCTTTCAATAATTTGCGCTTCTCACTTAATTTAGTATTTTTGAGTGAGAATTATGTTTATAAAAGTTCTAAGTAATTAGGTAGTTACAAATACTGTAATATGAAATATCGTCGTCTCATTTATACGAGTCAGCCAGTAAAACAGTTTAGTGGGCCTGAATTGATTAGGCTACTTCATGATGCTCGCGCTTATAATTCTATCGACGATATATGTGGTGTTTTATTGCATAGGCATGGTTATTTTTTGCAAGTGATTGAGGGTGGTATAGAGCCTATTGAAAACCTATTAAGTCGCCTAAGAAAAGACGTAAGGCATAAGAATATTGTAATTATTTATGATGGTATGGTAGGTAGGCGTGTTTTCTCGAATTGGGATATGGGGGTGGCAGATTTAATGTCTCCTGAATTAAGTCTTTTGCCAGGTATTTGCTCAGATTTATCAGCCAGTCAAGCAGTTGAAGAGCTTATTGTGGGTCTTCCTGCTCTTGAGAATTTTTTACAGCAAAAAACGGCCTAAGGTTCTAATGTCAGCAGTAAGCTAGCTTTCCTGCATGTGTATTATTCTTTCAAGCACATAATAATGGTCTGTATTTGTTTTTAAAGTCATTTTTTCATAATTAATTGCTGCTCTCTTCATATGCTGTAAATCCTCTTTTTAAACTCCACAAATAGATAATTAAAAACCAATTATAACTTTATTCAATAATCTTCTCGTAGATTTTTTTCTGTCTTACAAGCACATAATGTTTAACTTTTTATCCAAACTATTAAACATTATGCGTATTTTCGTGCAGGATTAAACGTAAAACTACATATGATGAGTCTATTTAAAAGAAAATCAAAAAAAGAAAAACTCGAAAAAAAATATCGAGAAAAACTAGAAGAAGCCTATAAAATGTCAACGATTAATCGATCGAAATCGGACGAATTGACCTATCAAGCAGAGCAAATTTTAAGGGAAATAGAAAATGAAAAATAACATTCTAGGACTGTCGGTGCTGTTTGTTATATTTGTCAGTGCCTGCAGTTTAACAAGCGAAAACATGAATTCAATATTTAATTTTTCACACAGCTCTAAAATGAATAACTGGATAGTCGTTAACGATAACGTTATGGGAGGAATCTCAAGCGCTTCATTTGAATTGAATAGAGACGGCGATGCAGAATTTAAAGGAACGGTGTCTACTGCAAATAATGGAGGTTTTGCATCCGTTCGTTACCGTTTTAGAGCAAAAGACATTGCTGGAAAAAAAACGATCAGTATCCGCCTAAAAGGGGATTCAAAATCTTACCAATTTCGCGTAAAATCCCAAGCTAATGATTATTATTCATATATCACCACATTCTCAACATTAGGAAATTGGGAGACAATCCACATCAATTTACAGGATTTATATCCGAGCTTTAGAGGCAATAAATTAAACAAAGACAATTTTAATAATTCTTCTATTGAAGAAATTTCCTTTTTAATTGCCAACAAAAAAAATGAATCCTTTAAGCTTGTTATTGACAAAATTGAAATCAATTAAAACGACATGGAAATCTCAAAACACTCCAATATATATAGATTACACAACCAACAGTTTCTTCCGATATCCAAAGAAATTGCTTGGCGATTTTTTTCGGCTCCTCAAAATTTACAAAAAATAACGCCAGAAGAACTCGATTTTAGAATGACTAGTCCAGATGAAGGGAAGGTGTATCTCGGTCAAATAATCACTTACACGATACGACTAAACAAAGTTTTCAAGATGAACTGGGTTACAGAAATCACAGGCTTGATTCATGAAAATTATTTTGTGGATGAACAACGTTTTGGACCGTACAAAATGTGGCACCATCGCCATGCTTTTGAGGAGGTTGAAGGTGGAGTTCTAGTGACAGATATCGTACATTTTAAAATCCCTTTTTCATTAATTGCTCCCCTTGCTTATCGATTTTTTGTAAAACAAAACTTACAACGAATTTTCAATTATAGAACAGAAAAATTAAACGAAATAATTGCTTCAAATAAACTCGTATGAAATTGACTGTTAAGGTATTATTTTTTTTATTGCTTAACTTTACTGCTCTTGCGATTGGAGGCTTTTTCACCGGTGACGGCGTAGCTTCTGACTGGTATTACAACCTTCATAAAGCGCCCTGGACTCCGCCCGGCTGGGCTTTTGGCGTTGCTTGGAGTACTATAATGATCTGCTATTCATTTTATATGGCAATTCTTTACAAAGCAAATCCCAAACGCAACAAAATCATCACTCTTTATGTTGTCCAACTTCTTTTTAATGTTGCATGGAACCCATTATTCTTTTATTTTCAAAATCCCTCAATAGCATTATTCTCTATTCTTTTTCTAACCATCATTGTAGCTTATTTTTTATTCAGCAATCGAAAACTCATGCGATGGAATAGCTTGTTAATTCTTCCCTATTTTATCTGGCTGTGTATTGCTTCATCTTTGAATCTATTTATCGTAACATATAATTAAATTATGAAAAATGCATTCTTTATTCTTGTCATATGTCTGGGCTTTCTGGCTTGTGATTCTGACTCTGACTCATCAAAGAATAATATGCCCATTGTGTCAATAGGAGAAACCAATACGGTCGATTTATTTCTAGAAGACGTAAATTTTATCTTAAGAGACAGCAGTCAAAATCCGATTGTAAATTTTCGTGAATTATCAGAAGTAATGGCTAGTGAGATAATTTTACTTGATACAATTAACGTTGCAAATGCGCTCGAAAAAGCGAGGAAATCTTCTCATTCTGTAGTTGTTGTCGACAATCATACTATAATGAAAATTACTAGCTTTAAAGATTCCAAGATGTCGGGTTCTTGGGGAACTTTTATGCCCAGGGGCGAAGGGTTTATCAAAAAGAGTGAATTAAAATATAAAAATGATTATATAAATAACGTTATTGGCGTGCCGTCTAATAAGCGGGTAACTCTATATCTTTTTAATGATAAATCCGCAATTTATCAAGCGGGAGCTGAAAGTTACAGCATACCAGAATCCTCAATAGACTCTGCGGCAGTAAAAGAACAGATAAACATAAACCTTGACAGCCTTGAAGTCATAAATAGCGACACACAGCTTGGCTTGGCCAGATTTATTAAAGCAGACTACATCAGTTGGGACAGTTTAATAACGGATAGTGATCACGGTTTTTGCTTTATGATGGATAAGAACAAGAACTTATTTACGGGAACTGCATACAAAATAGAATACGGAAAGGATTTTTGGTTTTTGAATGAAGGCGAGCAAAACGATGAGATAAGGTTAAAAATAATCCCCTTTGTACAAGGATTAAAAAAAGGGGTTGCAAAAATTATTAATCCGCTGTATGATTTTGACTCCTATTTAGGTTTAGGCGAGAGCCTAGAGGACTTAGCTTACCTGAAAAATGAAAATAGCATTCTAATGAATACGTTTAATGAAACACCTGTGTCAAAGGTAAAAAAAATCATTGTTTTTAAATTTGAGGACTTTGATATAGAATACTTTGATGTGTCGGCTATGGTGCATTTTGTTTCTGATGAATACTATTCGATGGACGGCACTAGACTTTTAGATGTTGAGCTATGGGAGCTGATAGGTTTTGAAGACTTAAGTTCACGCATCGCCCTTGATCAATACAAAAACAAGTACTTGCGTATTTCCTTAGACAGCTGCTACGCTAAAGAAGAACAATTTGGTCATTACGAAACAGATTACGGTAGATTTTATCTCGAAACACCACCCTATAATTGTAGCCCACGTACAACAATTACTAATGTGGAAGTTCTTAAAAATTTTCATCCATTAAAAAAGCAGTAACTTATGATTAAAAACATGAGGAAAATACTATGTCTGATAATTATTGCTTTAACTCTTTATTCGTGTGCTGAGCCAAACGAGCAAAAGACAAATAAAACACATTTAACCGAGCAGCCAGAATTATTAATTGATACGGTTGTAATTGGAAACAAAACGGAGGAAGCGTATTTAAAGCCGTACCTTGAAATAACCGCGCTTAATAAGGATTGGCCCTCAACATCAGCAACAGATGAAATAAATTGGCAAACCGATTCTGTTTCTCAAAGCTATACACGAAAATATTATCCATTAGACACCTTAATTGAAGGAAGACCCGTTTTTGCAGATTCTTTAGAAGAGCAGTTCTTTTTTTATTTCCCGCACAACAAGTGCTGGACATTGAATGCTGAATTCCCAGATTCCTCTTTGATGAAACACATAAAACAGAAGGTAGGCAATGACTTTTCCGGAATTATTGAGGGAGAGGATTATTACAGATTTGGTTATGAATATGGGAGTATGGACACGTGGGATCTTGAAAAGATAGTTTTTTCAAAAGCGCCGTGGGACAATGATTCTTCCATTTATCAACTTAAATGGGTGGGAACTGACCCGATGATGGAGCTAAAAAAAGATTGGGAAATAAGGCATAAAACAGAGCTTTATAAGGATTGGTTGGCAGCCTATAATAAATTCAAAAAAGACACGAGTGGGTCTGCTTTATTTATACCTAAGCCAATAACCATCGACTATGCTAAAACACTAACTTATCGGGGGTCAGAAGGCTTAATCTTAAGAGCATACTTGATTGATCAATATAAACTTATAACTACTGAAGATGATAGAGTTGACATTAAGCTTACCGGGCAAAATATTGAGTATTTTATGCAACAACTTGTGACGATTAATTCGGATGGCGACTCCGTAATTGTAGATCACTTTTCTCATGGGCTTACTCTGAAAGTTAAATTACGACAAGACACACTGATTCTTCCTGAAATCGCATCTATTACAGAAATATACGGCTCCAAAATATCCTATAAAAATAATAAGATGACATATGATAGAATAATTGCCGACAAAGCCCCAAATGAAATAGGATATCATTTCGCTTTTCCAATGGCAGATATTAATTATTTATCAATTTTATTAGAGTTTCTTTATGGCGACACTTATGTTACCCAGGGGCACAAAAAATTAATTGAAAGAGCATCTACAATGCCAACTGACCCCGAAAGCTATATGGATGAAGGAGGTTGTTGGATTGAAGTTAATTCAAATTCCATTGATGTTTTATGCAGTATTGGCGGTTGTTAATTCCGTAAACTATAGAATGCTATTATATTTAATTAAGTTATGAAAGATACTGTTTCGATATTTTGGTTTAGAAGAGATCTTCGTCTTGAAGACAACACCGCTTTGAACGCCGCACTTTTAGCGCATGAAAAAGTGCTGCCAATATTCATATTTGACACCAATATTCTTGAAGAACTTGAAGAATGTGACCCAAGAGTTTCGTTTATTTATAGCACTTTGCAATCTATTGACAATAAGCTAAGTAGTAATGGATCGGGAGTCAATTGTTTTAAAGGTAGGGTCGAGAGTGTTTTTAAGCATTTAATTGAGAAATACGATGTAACAGATGTGTATTTTAATAAAGATTACGAGCCTTATGCCGTAACTAGAGATAACTCTATCAAAAAAATGCTTCATGCGAAAGATATTTCTTTACATACTTTTAAAGATCAAGTTATCTTTGAAGAACTAGAGATAACCAAGGGTGATAACTCTCCCTATACCGTATTTACGCCTTATAAAAATAAATGGCTTCAAAAGTTTAATCCCTCCAGCCTTTCTTCCAATTTAGAAATTAATATTCACCACTTTTATAAGCGTAGTATCTCTTTTCCTTCCCTAGAATCTATTGGGTTTAAGCCCTCTTCAATTCAAATACCTCCTTTCGACTTGAGTGTTGTTGAGAAATATAAGGATCTCCGAGATTTTCCATCAACTAAAGGTACTAGTCAGTTAAGCACACACCTCCGCTTTGGCACAGTTAGCATAAGAAGAATTCTTAAGGGGTTGAACTTGGAATCTGTTTTTCTAAGTGAACTTATCTGGCGCGAATTCTTCATGCAAATCCTCTATAATTTTCCGCGCGTGGTCTCCTCTAATTTCAAGGCAAAATACAATCAAATTGAATGGAGAAATAACCAAAAGGAATTTAAAGCTTGGTGTGAAGGTAAAACAGGCTATCCAATCGTAGATGCAGGAATGCGCGAATTAAATGAAACGGGGCTAATGCATAATAGGGTAAGAATGATTACCGCAGGGTTTCTTTGCAAGCATTTATTAATTGATTGGAGATGGGGAGAAGCTTATTTTGCTTCAAAACTGCTGGACTATGATCTTTCTGCTAACAATGGAAATTGGCAATGGGCAGCAGGAACAGGATGTGATTCAGCCCCCTATTTTAGGATTTTCAACCCCAGTGCTCAACAGATGAAATTTGATAAAAAAGGATTGTACACAAGCAAGTGGAACCCTGGCTGGGAATTATCTTTAACAACACCTATTGTAGAACATGTATACGCAAGAAAAAGAGCTCTAGACACCTATAAATTAGGGCTTTCTAAGATTCCAGAACAATAATTAATTAACACCGTCTAAAGACTAATAGTTGTATGAAAATACTTTTAACAGGGGCTACAGGATATATAGGTAAGCGCATTCTTCCTA
>Ga0206130_10006318_pt1 | contig 13609 bp, 12 predicted proteins | sample Helgoland_Spring_9_FD_148637 | JGI IMG/M metagenome (GOLD analysis project Ga0206130, IMG submission 148637) | Pelagic subsurface seawater microbial communities from Kabeltonne, Helgoland, North Sea - Helgoland_Spring_Bloom_20160512_1 | ecosystem: Environmental > Aquatic > Marine > Epipelagic ... | reverse complement strand
AAAACAGTTTTCGGGAGAATTTCAAATTAGGCGCTTTGCGTAATGTTTGATCAAAAAATTTGAGGTTAGAATCAAATGTCACTCTAATCTTTCTATCTATTGTTTCATAATAATGCCTTCGATATGAAACGACTGATATAGGTGTACATTGATCAATGGGGAGTAATTCTCTCAGGTTTGACTTTCCTTTATTGAATTGATCTATGAACGCACTATGCCAACCATCAGAATTTTGAGAATATTTGAGTTTGGTTGGTGTTAAGTACTTCCAAGAATACACGCCTTTCTTGAATTTTCTTTCTAAAACAGGACTTTCAGGAATGAGAAGGTTGCCGTACCACCTGAGCCTTGTTTTTTGGCGTTCGCTATCTCCTGATAACGAATCACTTATTGCGGAATATCTTGATGAATCAAAATATAGACTATTTACATCTCTTGGAGGAAAGGATTCTCTGAATCTGAATTTTGATGATTTTAATTTACAGAGTATAGAGTCAAAATCTTTGGGTGAATAAACTTTTTTTAGTTCTATTCTTGGAGGAGTTCTTTTCATCTCAAGAATATACTGGTTGCTACTTTAATCGTCCGGAAGGGAAGAATCATCTAAAAAGCTAAAATGTCCATCTGGATATTTTGAAGTAAACGCTTGATTGACTTTTATAAGACTTTCGAAGCTTTTAAATTTAACAGTTGAAGAGATTATCAAAATTTTTGCCTCGGTTTCAATCCTTCTGATATTAATGCTTGTACACTCATTCGACATCATCTCTGATATTTCTTCAATTATTTGATCTGATGACTTTTGAATTGGTGTTTCAAAAGTCAATAGGACATTCGGTTCTGGATCATGTCCAGTATTTTTTAAAAAATCGATTAGGCTCAATGTAATCAAAATAACAATTACGCCAATGAATGCAGCTTCCCTCTGGTCTGCTCCTAGGCAAAGCCCAATCGCAATTGACAAGAAAATATAAGCAAGTTCATCCGGTTCCTTTATAGGGGTACGGAAACGCACGATGGAGAGGGCACCCACTAAACCTAAAGACAAAGCTAAAGAGGATTTAACCACAGCAATAACAAGAAGGGTGGTTAAACAAATTACTGGCAGAATATATCCTAAATCATTTCTTATTATCTTACTTTTAGCTCGTTTTTGATAATGCCACCCCACAACGCCGGAAAGCGCTACGGCTATCGCAAAATTTATACATAAATCAAGTGTAGAAAAACTTGATGTAGGCATTGGAATTAAATCATTCATAATAATTATTGTTCTTGGTAGAGATCTAAAGCTGAATAATTTTCAGTGGGAAAATCAACATCATCTATGGTTATTTTGCTTCTCGATTGTGGCATTGCTAGTTTTATGGTGTTTTTTGATTTTAGATTGGAAATAAGGATTTTAGCCGGTCCAAAAATATTTTTTTTCTGAAAAGCTGCAAGATCTGCAATTTTTGCGTCCGAAATTGAAATATTGTCTGCAATTACTTGAGAATTATCTTTAGAGACAATACCAAAAGAAGAGTTCCTAAGTTGTGACCTAAATACTTTTACCACACTTTTTTCTCCAACTGAAATGCATTTGTCTTCGATATTAGAGCAATTTGTATCTAAAATAGTCGTCTCACTTCCGCTAAAATCCAGAGCATCACCACCAATATCTCTAAAAAGGCATAATGAGATCTTGCCTTTGCTAAAATCACTGTCAAATGCGTCAGAGGCAGATTTTAAAAATTGGCAACCTTTAAGTTCAAAATTAGAATTGAATACATTGAGCGCATCTTCCGCATGGCTACTCACGAATCGACAATCTAGAAACTCCATATTTGTATTCAGCATAGTGATCCCACCAGTTAAATTCCAACCGCTTCTGTTGGTCCCTTTAAGATTGAAATGATTTCCTACGCCAACTGTATTTGAAAATTCAACATTCTGGAAAATTGAGACTTCTTGAGCATTAAGTAGTAGTAACCCCGGCCACCACTCGCCTGCAGATGTGAAAACGATTGGATTATCTTTTTTACCATTGGCATGTATTGCAGATCCTGTGCAAAAATATGTATTGAGAGAAAATTTTAAAGTAGTCCCTGGAGGTATGAATACGGTATAGCCGTGGGGTATATTTATGGACTTATCAATTTGGTGAACTCCACTCTTGAAAATGATTTCTTCGCCAACTACTTGTAATATATCTTTGAAATTTTCAGAGTTGAATCCATTAAGTGGTAATTGATTAAGCTTAATTCCACTTTTTATTACGGATGTCTCAATTTGTTTGAGATTCTTGTTACCGAGTTTACTGACAACGATAAAAATGTTTCCAACTTGACTTGAATTATATTCAGAGAGATCGACTTGAAACAATAAGGAATTATCTATTTTACTGAAATTCGTGCCAGATATAGTAATCGTTGAATTAATATCGTTAAATTTATTGGATGGGATTTCTTCTATTTCATCATTGTTAAGAAATTTAATTCCGTGAATTTCAACTGGTTTGTTCAATAAATTTTCCAAGTATACTTTCATAATATCCAAACTATCTTCTAGCATTTCTGCTTCAACTATTAGAGGAATGCTGGCGTTTAATTCCTTTTGGATTAATTCACACCTATTATATAAGATGTCCCAAATGTTGCATCTTAAGAGCGATTTGTCTGAAGACCAAATATCTGAAGCACTACCGAATATTAGATTGCGCAACAAAAGAGTTCTGTAAAAGTCATCTTTATCCTTCAAGGAATTAGTGAGTTTTTCCACAAAGGAAATATCCGAGTACATGTTCAGATGTTTTACATACTGTTTTGCAATTTCATTTGATTGAAGTGCTTGGTTAAACCAACTATTTTTAATTCTACCGCCATCAAAAAGCGAGTAGGGTGCTTCCAAATCCGTGCCTGGCATACCATCAAAACCAATTGGTTCCAGTAAGCAAGTCATGGGATTAAGGTAAAAATTAATATTTTGTAACATTAATGCATGCTCTGCGTTCCAAATACGACATATTGCCAAGAACTTACCTAATTTTTCTGCATCAAAAACTTTATCAGCAGAGGTATTCTTAATTCTAAGGTCGTTCAACAGTCTAAATGCTAAATCTTTTTGTTGATTCAGATATTCCGAACTAACAACTCTTGATTGATCTCTAACATTCAATTTCGAACTTTTATAAACATCTTCCCAAGATATTGTGTTGTTTTGATTAAGATACTTTTCCCAATAAAGTTCCTCATCAAAGGAAACGACCACACCATCCCTTCTGTTTTTAGACTCAATAAACTCTTTAGTGAAGCATTCCTCCATTGCATAAATGCCGTGTGATTTACCGTTAACACTCAAATTAATAAATTTGTATTCGACGGCCAAAAGTTTTTCTAACCTCAGAGTCTCAAGAAAGAGCCACTGATTTGTATTTTCTCTTGTATTTGGTTGTTGAACAGAAAATTCTGTCATTCCAAGAATGTTCCTATCGTCTTTAAGTTTAATTCGATATGAAACCTTGTCGCTGTCCCAATGGTCTGATAAGTCTCCCTTGATTCTGACTTTGGCTTCATATGTATTTCCTCGAAAACTGATCTTGGCAGGTACAAATCGGTTAATATTAGATGAGAGTTGATTATTCTTAAGTGCAGTTTCCCTAATTAAATTAAGTTGGTTTACATTTTTAGCAGAAATCTGAACATCTATATCTTCTAAATCGTTAAAAACTGTTAATAAATTAACTAATTTTAAACTATTTAAGACAAAGAAATTGGCTTTAACATAACCAGGTAAACCTGATAACCCAACCGCTATTCCCACGGTAAAGAATACAAAAGTAAGAAGTATTGATTTGGAGTACTTCCATGAAAAATACTTTTGTAAAGAATTGGTATCTTTATGTATTTTCAAAAATTTCTTTTAAAAAATTAGGTTTTTTCATCAGCTTTGGTAGAAGATTTGCGAGGTCACGACGATTGGGGGTAGGAATTAGATAACTTCCGTAGCATAGAATTCGCGTTAAAAGAGGATAATCCTTAATTTCTTTTTCGCTTTTGAGCCAGTATTCTTCCGTCTTTAGTATTCTTTTTTCCTTTTCATCAAGAAGTGACGAAATTTCAGCTATTTCGAGTATTTCAAGGCACAAATCAGAAAAGTTAAACAACCATCCGAGGCTTAAAATAGAAAGTAATTTATTTCTATTTATTTTTTTTAAATCTGTTTTCGTGAATTTTCTTAAATCTTTTACCCATATACTCTCACATGCCATGGCTTGACCTTTCGATATTGACCAAGAACTAGCTAAGTTCGATCGTTTTTGTGCAGGCTGTTGTTTGATTTCCATGCACATAAAATTCAGTTCCTTTAAAAAGTATGAAATTTCCTCAAAGGTTGTTTCGTTAATGTAATTTTTATGTAAGCCTGTTTCAACTTCCAATAAGAAAACCTCATCAAGAATATTTCTGGCTCCGATAAGGATTGGAAGTTCATATCCCTGTGCATCTATCTTGATCGCATCAATTGATTTTTCTTGAATTTCCGAAATTCCATCTAGCGGTTTTGTCTTAATGTTAAGTTGTTCTTCAACTTTAAAAAAATCACCATATTCAAACCTGTCTAACCATTCTGAGTTTGGTTCTAAAATTGAACAGCATTCATGATATTTGGTGAGATGAAAGATTTTTTCTTCATCACATTCTCCTATTGCGTATGGAAGAAATTGAGCAGTTGAATATTCGCAGTTACTACTGTTTAGTATCGAACAGTGTTTGGGGTTTGGTTCAAACCCAATTAAGTCAATGTGTTCCTTTAAAGGCAGCCAATGTTTAGGTGGATTACCAACGGCCCCTACATCGATTAAGGTTATATTCTGTTCTAGCAAGTCTGGAACAATCACTTTGCTTTACTGGCGAGTAAAATTCCTACTGTACCTTTTATTCCCACAGCTGGGTTTTGATCCGATTGTTTAACAATATTAAAACCTAAATTTGTAATTTTATTAATAATTTCCTGTAGACCACCACCTCCATTATGCCAACTGTGCCATTCCAGTAAGATATACTTAGTTTGAGAAATTAATGACTCGTAATGATTGAGCAGCTCCCATTCTGCTCCTTCGATGTCACATTTAACAAGGTCATAAGGCGGAGGCATGCAATTTGAGATATCAGATTGCTCAAGAATTTCAACTTCTTCGAACGATTCATGGAGTTGATTTTTAAGGGTTGAACCAGCCATGTAAGGACGGTCATAAAATCTTGTTACTTTAGAGGATGGATTCCCTATTGCTTTCGCGATGTAGTTGAATCGACCAGCTATCATTGGATCTTTTGAAAGATTTTTTAAAGAATTTCTGCAAATTTTTGATGGTTCAATTAAACATGAATTGAGTGGCACATTGGGTTGGAGTGACTGTAACCAAAGACTGAAAAAACCATGATTTGCCCCTATGTCGACCAGTCTAGAAATGGGCTCATTAGGAAGATAAGAAAGATACTCATCTTGAACAAAAATTTCTGAGAATGAATCGAACGAGTCTTGCTCAAAAAGTTGAGCCCAATAACCTGATTTTACAGGAATTGAATACTCTAATTCATTGAAAAAATGGTGTTTTAGATAAAAGATAACTCTTTTTCTAAACGCTTTATTTCTTATAAGAAATTTGACCACAATTACCTAGTTATAAAGAAAGTTTTCAAATACTGGTAGCTGAGAGGATTTAGCAACTAATGGATGAATTTTTGTACTTTGCTCAAGAGATTCATTAAGATAATGCTCATATGACTTTAATAATTTTAGAAAGATGGCTTTAAGATGACTGACAGATGGCTCATCAATTAGGATGCCACAATCATTTTCTTTACAAAAACGATGAGCCTCCATGCTTGACGGGCCATAAATGATCGTCGGTCTGCCACTTGTTAGCAGTTCAGGTAACTTAGTAGGTATTGAATAACAGTATTCTTCCCGAATCTTAAAATTAAAGGATGCAGGAATTATAAAAGTATGATGTTCATCCATAATCCTAAATCTTTCTTCTGCAGAAATTAAACCGTGATGAAATACGGATACTCCGTTTATGTGATTGGAGAGGAAATTGAAGGGGGTTAATTGACCGTATAAATGCAATTCAATGGGATAACCCTGTTGGTTGAGTTCTGCTACTGCTTTGCATACATCTTCGATAGCACCCCTGTGCAAATCATTAAATAAACTTCCAATAAAAAGTAGTTTAAAAGGATTTTTCAGGGAGAAGTTATCGTTTTTTACTGGGTTTAAAGGCAGATATGAATCGTCTGCTAAATTATGAAAGACCTTAAAGTTACGATTGAAAATTTGATGATACTTTTCACGCATATTTCTTCCAATGCATGCAACTTTATGAGCACTTTTCAAAATAGATCTAAATTCCTCATCGTTTTCAAAAGATGGGTTATGGTCGGCAATATGAACAAATAAAAGCGATTTCTTTTTGTTCGAAACCCAAAATGCAAACTTTAAGACATCAATTGAATAAAGAAATACATAAACAATTGAATATTTTTTTCTTAAAAATATCCAAAACCAAAGATTTGAGTAGATTCCTCTCCATTCAGGAATTAATCCTAAGAAAAATAAGATCAATGCTTTTTTAGATCTATGATAAGGACAATGAGCATGTATATATCCTTTATTTCTAACCTGCTCTTTAAATGAAGGATCAGTATAAACTACATCACAATCAATATTACCTAGTAAATTTTCTAAAGTTACCCCAAAACCGTTTGGTGTACCTGGAGGGGTTTCTGTAATCAATAAAACTTTTTTTTGAGTTTCTATAAATTCAATATTTTAAAAGTTTAGAAATATCAGAAATCCAGGATTTAAGTATTTCAATTTCTTTACTTTTCACATAACCATTATTAACAAGAGACTGATAAGAATTAATTAGATTTTCAATTATCGATAAGTTCGATGAAACGGATTGATAAAGAATATCGAAAATAGAAAACATGTTTTGATACATGCTTGTCTCTGAATCAAAGTCACACATGAGATCATGTTCATTTCTTTCTTGGTAAGATGTTGCAGGATAGAACCCCCAATTCTTATCAATCGAATTAATGACTACTTGTGCGACATAACTACGTAGTATATCTGTGAATCTAAAACTTACTGTGGAAGGAAGGTAAAGAAGCGGAAATAATTCAAGGTCACTCCAGAGGGTGTTCTGAGAATTAAAAGAACAAAAATTATTTTTACTATATATTAAAGAATCATTTTTTAAGAATTTCGGAGTAGATGAATAAAGTAAGCGATGAATGGCATCTATGTCCGGTTCACCATCAACCATGCACTGCCATAGTCCAACTTCTTGGACACTTGTGGAGGAGTAATTTTTTTTAGAAATGATCGATTCTGATTCTTTTATTAGACTAAGTGGAAAACCCCTTGGCCAGAAAGGTATGTTGGTTTCTGCAAAATGTGTGTAGATATTTTTAAATGTAAAATCATTGTTTTCACGAAGTTGTATTTTGTTGAAATCATTTTTTAATAATTTCTTCCACTCTGCAATAAAAGGGAAATTATCGTCATCAGTATCAATAATGACTTTAGCACCACTTTTAATCGCAAACAAATAACCTAAGTTTTTCCTAACATAGTGGTTTTCTGGAAGTAATTTCGCTAGTTCAAACGATGAATCTTTTTGAGATTTTAAATCAATAAAGTCACATGAATCATGTGTCCAATCGACTGAAGTTTTGTTATCTCCGACAACGATCGTCTTATTGCCAGTAATTTTCATCCAGTCCATTATCCTGTCATCTGGATGATGGATTGTTGTTAATACTGTGTAAATTTGACTATCCACTAATTGAACTTACTTAATTTGATGGGATGAATATACAATTCATTAGGCTCGAATACATCTTTTATTCTCTCAATTTTATAATTTGTTCCAGACAATTTTGAACTTAACCTACTATTATGCCATATCTCAGTACCGTAATAACTAGTATCTTTTTGCTGTTTGATAGATGGAGCACTCAAAATTAAAGAAGTTGCAGCACCAGCATCCACCCATGTGTTCATTGCCGCAAATATTCCGCAATAATGACAAAAACTTTTTAAAGAGTTTTGAGGAATTATTAAAAAATCTGAATAACCTTCAATAAGTGGGTAATGAACATATCTTTTAAATTTATTTCTTAGAAAATAAAATATTCCAGAATAAATATTTTTAATTTTCATCTCCTTGTTTACAATGCCAGTCAAGTTATGAAAACCAATATTCTTATATTTAAACTCATGTTTATCATATATTTTTAATAATTCTTTTCTATTAGGAAGAAATTGTTCATAGGGTACTAAGCAATTTTGAGGAGGAAAATCATTACAATCTTCAAATTTATGCCATGAGAAAGAGTGTTCCCAAATTGGATTGAGGTATTTAATGTATGCGGAGTTTTCACAATTTAAGAGTTCTACAAGATTGTTTTCATTAATTGAGGGATTCAGAATCAGATCATCGGCACAGAAAACATAATAATCGCAGTTTTTCGGTAGTTGTTTGTATGCTTGTGAGAAATATCCTTGAAAATGAACCGATGTTTCATAAATAGAGATTACATTCTTTGTTTCCCCTGTACTAAAGGGAGAGAGATATCGAATAAAAGAAAATCTTCCTTCGTAAAGCTCATTAAGCTTGGGTATATTCTTTTCAAACTGATGATTGAATACGATAGATAAACAGATTTTGGGCATTATTTTCTTTCCAACTGTGCTTTTATAATCTGTTCGATAGTTCTTTCTAGATCATGTTTCATTTCAAATTCGGGAAAGTGAGAATTTATTTTGCTTAAATCGCTGTAGTAGCAAATGTGATCACCGATCCTATTATCTTCTAGATATTCATACTTTTGTTCTTTCCCAGAATACTTTTGGCAAATTTTAAATGCCTCTAAAATTGAGCAACTATTTTTTTTACCACCCCCGAGATTATAAACTTCAGCACAGCGAGGATTTTGCAAAAAACAATCTATAAATTGGGCAACATCTTCTGAGTGTATATTATCTCTTACCTGTTTTCCTTTGTAACCAAAAATTTTGTAGGTTTTGTCTTCAATATTGCATTTAATCAGGTAGCTGAGAAAGCCATGCAATTCCACTCCAGAATGTGATGGACCGGTTAAGCATCCACCACGCAAGCAACAAGTCGGCATTTCAAAATATCTGCCATATTCTTGCACCATTATATCTGCAGCAACCTTTGAGGCACCAAACAGCGAATGTTTACATTGATCGATTGGAAAAGACTCATCTATACCATTTTGGTAACTTGGGTCATCGTATTCCCATCTGCTTTGTTCTTCTTTTAATTTTATATCGTTGGGTCCATCGCCATAGACTTTGTTAGTTGACATATGAACGAAGGACGAATCTTTACAAAATTGTCGGGTAGCTTCCAAGAGGTTGAGTGTGCCCACGGCATTGACATCAAAGTCATCAAAAGGAATAGATGCGGCTTTGTCGTGTGAAGGCTGTGCAGCGGTGTGAATGATAGCATCAGGTTTAGTTAATTTAAGAAGTTCCAGTACGCTTGACCTGTCCCGAATATCAATTTCATGATGAGTGAATGCGGCAATGGTATTAACAAGTTCCTTTAATCGCCAAGATGTGTCACCGTGGGGACCAAAAAAAACGGCTCTTTGATTATTATCTACTCCATGAATTGAATGCCCAAGTTTAGCAAAGTATGCACAAACCTCGGATCCAATAAGACCAGATGATCCAGTGACAAGTAATTTCATTTGAAGAACATATAAATAACTAAGTTTTAGAAAATTTTATCTTCCAAGAATTTTACCAATTCCGATTCTTAATCTATTTTTCGCAATATTTAAGACGGTAAGAATTTTAATTTTGAGGGATTGAAGATAAGGGCTAATCCTTAAAAAATGATGGGTTACAATTGGAGTAAATGGAGAATATTCTGATTTAAATTCTTTTTTTTGTCCTGGTTTTTCAGACCTCCATGCAATAGCTAAACCACCCCACAGCCCGTCATGCTTATTAAGAGAAGGCATAAAATCTAAGTAGTAGGCATGAGTTTGTTGTTTTTTTAAGGAAGTTATCATTCCTTTCCGACACGCTGGATTAAAGCTGTCGTGCATTATGATGATATCCGAACTCTGAAGAACACCATTAATATCATTGGTCACAGCTACTCGAGTGTGGTCAGCATCAATAATAGTTAGATCAAAAAATAAGTTTTGATCCTTTATCTTCTCAATCGCGTCCAGAGTCGAACATCTCCAGGATTCTACATTTTGGTATTGATTTTCAGCATCTAAAACAAATTCATTAACATCTACTGTAATAACTTGATCCGATAGTTTAGAAAGCCATTGAGTAGCACCACCTCGATGGTATCCAAATTCCAATACTCTTTTAGGTTTTAGTGTGTGAAGAAGTCCAATTAAAGAAAGTTTTTCTCTAGAACTCATAAGCCAATCGGAATTTAAAACACCAAGCTTTCTTTGCAGTTCATCCATTACTGAGAAATCTGACTTTCGAACATTTTCAAATATTCTGCGGCTATTTTTTGCCGGTTAAACATATTGTTAGCTTTTTTTTGGGTGGATTGCCTTAAGCCTTCATAAGATTTGTTTTCTATAACTAAGCTAAGACTTTTCACCAAGGATTCCTTTTTTAAATCTTTTGCTAGCCATCCGCTTTCATTGGGGATGACCATTTCTGTCAGACCACCGGTAGGAAAAGCAAGAACAGGAGTGCCGCAACTCATAGATTCAGCCACGGTGTTTGGTAAGTTGTCTACTTGAGCGGGGTGCAGCAGAATATCAGCAGCGTAATAGGAGATTCGTAAGGTAATCTCATCCTGTATATATCCAAGGCTCTTGATTTTCTCTTCTTGAAGGTTAACACCATCTCCAATGATTAAGAATTGAGCACTTTCGGTTAAGCTTGATTTTAAGATGTCATGGAGTAAAACCCCACCTTTTCGTTCCTCAGATAAGTTTCCTGCAATTGCTAAAATAACAGGCTTTTCAAGAGATAGACCTAAAGCTTGCTTACAGGAATCTCGGTCTAAGGGTTTGAAATACCAATCAGGTAGTGGATTATGAATTGTTTTAACCTCATAATCATTCCAGAAAGAATTACTGCATTGTTGGTTCATCCAGTTAGAGGGAGTCACAGCAGATAGAGGAAATTTTGATGGCTTAGATTTTAAAACTTTCCAAAATTTTATAATCTCACTCTCTTCATTCTTATTGGGAATAGGGCAGTGGGAAGGATAAATTTTACTCAAAAAACTCCAGCAATCATGCAAGGTCCATATTACCGGAGCAAATTGTAAGGCAGTATGTACCAAAGAAATTGGCCAATTTGCACTGTGAAGATTATGAACATTGATTACATTGAAATTTTCATGATTTAGAAACCTACATAGTTGCTTATTTAGATGCTTATTTCGTAGGGCTGTAAGATTTAACTTCGGAAAAAGTAAATTTGTTAAATCTGAGAGTATTCTAAATTTTTTACCAATAAAAAGAGATTTTTGGTACCTGCTAGCTATTGAGTCTGAAGATAACTTATAAACTTCTGCATTATGGGATCGAAATGCATTGGAAATTCTGTTTCCAGCTACTGCCGCTCCGCCCGTGGAACTTAAATCAGATATGCTGAGGATTTTCAGTTTTTCGAATATTCTGGAAGAAATGCTGAATCTGTTTCCAATGGATTGGGAATTCTTTCTTCAAGCCTATTTATGGCAGCTAATACATCACTGGATTGAATCTCACTCATACAGGTTTTGTGATTGTCACAGATATTATTTTGCCAACATGGAGAGCAAGGCGGCGAGGATTCTAAATTCTCGTTACAAGGATAGCCTGATTGCCAAGCTTTTTCTCGTCCTCCGAAGATAATGACGGACCTAGTATCGACTGCCCGTGCTAAATGCATGAGGAAACCAACCTGACCCAAAAAAAACTGTGCATTGGACAAGAGAGAAGCAGATTCAGAAATAGACAATCCTCGCCCTTCCTTGGTTAATGGAAGTTTAGGCTCTTCGGGACTACCGATTTGAATAATTGTATATTTTTTACTCAAGACTTCGATGCATTGGATAAGTCGATCTTCAATCCATTGTTTATTTAGCATTGGGGTGGACGAATGAGTAGAAGTGGATTGGATGCAAATGTAGTCTTCTTTTGGATGAAGTACATTTATTGATCTATTTCCATACCAATAAGGTCGTAAATCAACTTTTCCGCTGATATCACATTTTTTGAGTATTTCAAAAATGATATGATTTGGTGGTGACTCTACCTGATCCAAATTGTTTAACCATTTTGTGTAGAAAAGGAGTGTGGTTGGAGATTTTATTTTCTCCAGTAGCTTTAGACTTTTCCAGTCATCCAATACAACTTTGAGTCCAAATGGATTATTTTGAAAGATTTCTGGATAATGTGAAAGCATCCAACAATTCTGAATTCCTCTTTTCGCAAGTTCATGAAATACTGCAGTACAAAGTAAATGATCACCTAAACCACCCCCAAAATGAAAGGCTCTTGTTGGTATTCCATACTTAAGCATACATCTGCTAGCCCACCAAAAATTTTTCACTTTCGCTTTAATCCCATGAGAATTTTGAGAGGAAAACTGAGATGTGAACGAATATTTCAGAAACTATTTAGGTTTTAACTATGACCGCGGAGCCTGATTTGTCTGGCATCGGTATGGCAATTTCTTTTTTATCAGATAGAAATTCATCAACTGCTCTTCTTACACCAGGCCAAGCATTGTAATCATGTATTAATATAATACCTTTACCAGAAAGATTTGGATAAAAACTATTAAGCCCAGCCTTGGTAGGTTCATAAAGGTCTACATCCAGGTGAACAAATGATAGTGATTTAATTTGGGAAGTATTAGTAAGAGTGCCAGGAAAATATCCTTTGAAAATATTTATGTTATTATTCTTGGGCGAGATATGTTTCAAAACAGTTTCTACCGACGAATCTTTAAATTGCTTAATTGATTCTGAGTTTTTTATTTGATTGTTTTCACTAACAATATCTCTTGGGTCAAAACCATCAAATGTATCATATAAATTTAAGATACGATCAGGGCAATAGTGATGAATAAGTTTTGCTGTTTCACCACGATAAACTCCAAGTTCCACAATTTCACCTTCTACCTCATTTTGAACAATCGATCTTAGCAATAAGATGAGCAAATCTCTGCGAACGGTATCATAAGAACATGAAGACACGATCTCTCTTTTGATATCACCCTTTTTAAAGTTTGGAAAAAATCCCCCATATTCTTTGATGAATTCTGGATTATGCCACCCTGCCAAAGGGTCGATATCCATACGACTTTGTAAGTAAAAAAAATTTTCTTGTGTAATGATTTCTTGAGATTCTGAGATAAATTTTTGCTTATCTCTAAAAAACTTTTCTTCATCACTTTTTAGGCATGAAAAAATTTTTTGCTTAATAGACCTACCAAGTTTCCACAGAATGGAATTTTTAAAATTAATTATTAAAATACTTGGTTAATATTTCGACTACAGAAAAGGTTAGTGATTCCCCGATCTTCTTTACGATAAGTTGCTAAGATC
>Ga0206130_10006317_pt1 | contig 13613 bp, 9 predicted proteins | sample Helgoland_Spring_9_FD_148637 | JGI IMG/M metagenome (GOLD analysis project Ga0206130, IMG submission 148637) | Pelagic subsurface seawater microbial communities from Kabeltonne, Helgoland, North Sea - Helgoland_Spring_Bloom_20160512_1 | ecosystem: Environmental > Aquatic > Marine > Epipelagic ... | reverse complement strand
GACGAAGGGGTTGCGGGCTCCTGTGAAAACAAGTATCCCTATAGCCCCTTAATTTGAATGTAAAATTTATGCAAAACGTTAGCGATCAGGTTGTGGTCGATACCGGGAAAAGTCGCCCTAAATTTCCTGAGGTCTACCCCTCCCTAGGCGGATTTCAGTTAGATAACCCCTCATCATGGACTAGAGGGCAACCTTTTGGCCTATTCCGTGATATGCGGGAGCAAGCGCCCGTTATGTGGTCACCGTCTATGCGTAAGGGCATGTCGGGCTTTTGGTCGATCACACGCTATAACGATATCAAGGCGGTGGAATTGGCGCCCGACATCTTTTCATCGCAGCGTGGCTCTATGCATCTCGCAATGCCCGACCGCAGTGAATGGAAACCACGACAGCTAATCGACGCCTCGCTAAACAGTTTGATCAACCTCGATTCGGCGGTGCACATTAATCTACGAACCCAGCACGCGCCTTTTTTCTTTCCCAAGTATGTGGAAACGCTCAAAGAACGTGTGTCACAAAAGGTCGACGCACTCTTAGATGACATGGAACGGCGTGGCCCCGTTGTTGATTTTGCAAAAGTTTTCTCCCATGAGCTACCCATGTATACCCTTTGCGAAATGCTCGGCATTGACGAGTCTGATCGTCCTAGAGTTATCAAATGGATGCATTATTTGGAGTCTGCCGCCCAATACCTGACCAATCCGCTGCAGGCCTTTTTATCGGAGCCGACCTTACCTTTTCGCTTCAACGCGGTGCTTCGTGAAATGTTCGAGTACGGGAAGACGGTCATGGAAGATCGCAGGCGACACCCGAGAGAAGATTTATTGACCCTGATTGCTCATGCTGAAATTGATGGAGAACCGTTGTCCCAGGAGTACCTAGATGGCTCTTGGCTTCTGATTATTTTTGCAGGGAACGATACGACCCGTAATTCATTATCGGGCACTATGCGGCTTATGACGGAGTTTCCCGAGCAGCGTCAGATGGTTATTGATGAGCCCGAGTTGATACCCAAAATGACCCACGAGGCGCTTCGTCTGGTCTCCCCGGTAATCACCATGCGCCGAACGGCAACACAAGACGCCGAAATTGGTGAGCAGCGCATTGCCGAGAATGAGAAAGTTATCATGTGGTACGGCGCTGCTAATCGTGATCCTGACGTTTTCCCTGAGCCCGAAAAATTTGATATGCACCGCCCCAATGTAGAGAAGCATTTAGCGTTTGGTCACGGTGTTCATCGGTGCCTTGGTAATCGCATTGCCCAGATGCAACTTAATATTGCTTATGAGCGCATCTTTGACCGATTTCCTGATATTCAATGGACGGGTAAGCAAAAGATTGCGCCGGTAGTGTTGGTCCATGCTATTTCCAGCCTTCAGGTTAATTTAAAGGGCGGCCGTAAGCGTAAAGGCTAATTCCAATCCACTTCATGGTGGGTGAATTATGAAAGGATTGTCAGACAGCGGATAGATAACTAAGCGCTCGTGATGAAGCGCGGTGTTATGACGCGCTAACAAGGGGATGGGTTATGACTTCAGACATTTCAGTTGATCTCAACGGTAAGGTTGCGCTCGTGACAGGGGCGAGTTCGGGTATTGGCGCTGCAGTCGTTACGGCGTTTGCAAAAAATGGCGCATCGGTATTTGTGAACTATCCAAATGATTCCCAAGCAGCAGCTGCGGAAGCTGTGGCAGAGGCAATTAAGGCAAGTGGTGGGTCGGCGCAGACAATAGCCGCAGACGTCGCCGATGAGTCGCAAGTGTCAGACATGTTTCAGGAAATTACCCAGACCGCTGGACGACTCGATATTTTGGTGAATAACGCGGGCATAGCCCATTCTAGTCCTGTAGAAACCCTGGCCTTAAGCGATTTTCAGCGGGTAATGAATGTACACGTGGTGGGGACGTTTCTCTGCAGCAAAGCCGCAATACAAATGATGTACGCCCAAGAGCGAGGCTGCATCATTAACACCGCATCTCAGCTGGCCTATATTGGCGCTCCGGCGTTTTCACATTATACGGCGGCTAAGGGAGCGATCCTGTCCTTTACCCGCAGTCTAGCTTTGGAGGTGGGTAGCCGAAACGTGCCGGTCAACGCAGTGGCCCCCGGGGCGACGATGACGCCCATTCTTGAGGATGTGCCCAATGAGGTTTTGGATGTCATAAAGGCCAACATCCCTGCGGGAAAAATTGCTGATGTTGCGGATATCGTGGGTGCCTACCTTTTCTTGGCCAGTGATGCTGCACGCCACTTCCGCGGTCAATGCATTAGCCCCAATGGCGGGGACGCTCTGCTCTAGCCAGGCTTATTTGTTTGCGCTGTGCTGCGCAGACTGTCCCACTGCCTGCACCCGGTCGTAGAAGAACGTGGTTAATTGTTGGCGACTGGTTAAATGCTGGTAGTCGTCTGGCACTAGCGGCGTGCCAATATTGAGGCTAACCGTGCTGTTAAAACGCCGCAGAGCCTCTCGCATCAGCATGGCCATGCGCAGTGGTTCTGCAATGTGGGATGCGACATGAAACGAGCGGCTGTTGCGACCGTGGAAGAAGACTGGGACTACCGTTGGCGTGTGCTGACGAATCAATTTCGCGGCAAAGGTTGTCCAAGCACTTTCTTTAACCGCACCAAACCCCAATCGGTTAGCTGTCGAGACGGTGCCCGAGGGAAATAGGATCAGCGGTACCCCCGTTTTCAGGGACTCGCCGGCGAGTTGTTTTGTTCTCACGTTTCGTCGCTCAGCAGCCCGGGTGCCGCTGAAATCAATGGGTAAAAAGTGTTGGGCCAGATCCCGATCCTGACAAAGTAATGAGTTAATGACCACGCGGAAGTCGCTCGCCACTTTGAGTGCAATGTTGCACATGACCAAGCCGTCAAGCACGCCAAAGGGGTGGTTGGCCAAGAAGAGTAGGGGACGGCCTTTATCGATCTGCTCAAGTGGGGAAAAATCGGCGTTCAGTTGGACGCCACTGCGAATCAACGCTAACTGGAAAAAATCTTGAGAGCTAAGTCCACCGGCCTTAAGTGCAAAATAGTGTTTTTCTAGGCGCCTTCTTCCCAAGGCACGCTCGACCGATCGCGTGACCTGCCGGGCGACCCAGGGTTGATCGCTGGACGCGTAGGTTAATCCGGGCTTTTCTCGCAGGTAAGGTTCAAATTGCGGATCAATCATAGTCGCTTCGAGGTGTTCGTTATGGTTGTTTCATTAGGCGTGCCCCTATTATCGCGCCAATTGTTTTTTAAGCGCAAATGCTTGGGGCACATGGACTACAAATCGCGTAACCCGGTTACTCATACGGGCCTGTGGGTTCGACGAATCTAGCCCGGCCATTGTGCAAGCGTTGATGGCAATTGCGCGCGGTAAGCCGCCGCTACGGCTTAGCTATTTTAGACACCCAATAGGCATTATTGCGCCGATTTGTGTGCTAGCGCCGACAGCCGACGTGCAGTGATAAAGCCCACTACGCTCGTGGCGCCAAAAATCGCGTAATACACTTGATACCCTGTTTGCCCCGGCCAATGCTCCAAACACCACGATTGGACGACAGGCACATAGATATCCGGGGTGTAGGCGAGGAGGCTAATCAGGCCCACAGCGAGGCCACGGGTACTGCTAGACACATCACAACTGTCCAAGGTGGCCCAGAAGATGCCGCGAACACCGTAGGAAAGTACGCCGATTAGCATCACCATGGGAAACAATACCGCGACGGCTGTGGTGGGCGGGAGCAAGGGCAATGAAACCAAAGCTGCACCGCTAAAAAGCATGAGTATGGCGAGAAATCTGACAACGTGAAAATAGTCGCCAATGAAGCCGGCGAGCACACCGCCAATGGGGCGCATCCAGAGCCGCGCCAGAGTAATAGACCCCACGGTCACAGCACTGAGTTCAAATACTGACTCCAGTAGCCCTGCGAGGGAGTAGGTAACCCAGAACATTTGATAGCCAATGAGAATAGTGATGCCAGCTAACCAAATGCGGGGATTCTTTAGAAGAATCGCAAAATCCCCAAGCATGCTTGAATCCGAGGGTTTTTTCGGCAGCTCAGACATTTCCTCAGACGGACTGTGCAGTGCCCAAACGACAACTGGCGCCAGTAAAATAGCGGCCCCACCGTAGAATTGCACCACTGCAATCAACGCCACATCTTTTGCTGTGCTCAAAGATTCGAGCAAATAAGCGAAAATAGCGAGGCCTATTGTTGCCAACAAGGCTTCGACAATGCCTCTACCGCTTTCAAGAATGCCAAAAAAGCGCCCCTGTTGATCGTGGGGTGCCAGCAACGAGGTGCTTTTGATCAATGCGCCCCACAGGGTTAATCCACTGGTAATACCCCAGCCAATAAAGATCAGTTTGATTTCAGCAAAACTGGGCACGGTACTGAGCCATAGCGCGAACACCCCGGTACCTGCCATAGAAATTCCTAGCAGCCATTTAGGGCTGAAGCGATCTGACAGCCAGCCGCTGGGGAGGTAGGTCAAAAAGAACATCAGGCCTAGAAGGGAATGGCACTCCCCGAGTTGCTCCAAGGTAATGCCGTAGGTCTCTAGCATCGAGCCTTCGAAGTTTTGTCGCATGTACACCACAGGATAAATAGAACCCGAGGCAATGATCAGAATAAACAGCTGAAAGTAACGCTGACGCATTGAGGGGACTGTCGTTTCGATGTTCGACTCCTTCGTTACCAATAATTGAAAAGTGCAGAGCCAATAAATGTACCCAGAGCGTAGCCTAGGACACCTACCAGCACGCCGGGGGTCACTTGATCGCGCCAGCCCTTCGCTGCAGCCATAGCCGGGGCTGTTGTAGCACCTAAAATGGCCGCATTAGAGGCTGTCAGAAGTTCAGGTAATGTCAATCGCGTGACGGCTCCGATAAACAGCAGGATAGCCAGATGCACGGATAGCAGTATTAGAACCACAACGATGAGTGTGGGTGCGACGCTCACCATCGCCGTAAGATTAGCGCCAGCAGCGATGGCAGCAAAAAAAGCAAAAGACAGGGCAACACCGAGTTCAAAGGCACCGGCCAACCAGCTTCGTATTGCCGGGATCGCTGTTGCCACTGCCAGAGTCAGCGCAGTAAGAACGACGTAGCGATAACTCATGGCGTCGAAATAGGTGACTAGCGCATCACTAATAGCCACGAGACCCGCTGCGCAGGCGATAGCGAGGCACAGTGACTGGGCGGTGACTTTTGCCGTGGCTTCCTCAGATAGGGCGGCGGTCTGAGCAGCTGCTTTTGGATGGGCTGGGAAAAATCGTGTGAGCCAAGTGACCCCCGGTAGCAGGGCAATGAGGCTGAGATAAACCGCACTAAACAGGTTGTCTGCAGCGGTTGCCGCTGAAAAAAACGATCGGTCCTGATTTAACCCCGTCATTTCTCCCAGCGCAGCATAGTTAACTGAGCCACCAATATAGGTTGAAGCAAATAACCCCACAATGGCCGCCTCGCGATCAGACGGTTGAAGTGGTGCCCCTGTGCCTAAACTACTGAGATCTAACAATGTTGCCGCCACAATAATGCCGGCAACTGTACCGATGGTGGCCACTAGAAAGGCAAGGGTTGTCCTGGAGGCCTCTCGCCAAAGACGACGCAGGTCGGCTTGAAAGAGGAACAGAGGAATGAGTAGGGGCACTAAAAAAGTGAATATGAAGTCATAGGCCGGTGCGCTGTGGGGAATGATTCCCAGATTTGCAGCCGCAATGGCCGCCAGAATCACCATAACGGTGCCCGTTAGCTGACCGCCTAAACGGGTCTTTTCCAACAGAAATGAGGCGCCAGCGAGCACCATAATCACGGCAAAGATGCCGAGGTGATTTTCTGCATTAATTGCTAACATTCAAGCGTCCAGTCTTCGAAGGCGTTAAGCTAGCACGTCAGCGGCATGACGTCGCCCAAGATGAAAACAATGATTTTCCATAATGCCCCCACATATTCGGGTAAAGGGTTCTCCCCGTTATGACAGACACTGCTCCCTCTGCGCCCCCTTGTGAGGCGCTTGCGCATTTAAAAACTGCTTTGCGAAAGAATCGACGGCATGCGCATCATCGCTACTTTCAATTGGCGAGTGTGACCGCCGAGGGCTATCCCAGAAATCGGACGGTGGTGTTCCGGGGGTTCGCGACAGACGACCAAACGCTATTGGTCATTACCGATAGCCGCAGCGATAAAATTGCGGAGTTTGCCCAAAACGGAGCGGCGGAAATTGCTTGGTATTTTACTGAGACACGGGAGCAATTTAGGATTCGTGCAGTGACGAGCTGTATAGCTGGCTCTACCGGTTCAACAGAGGATGCCGCACTACGTGAGCAGGTATGGCGGCAGTTGTCTGATGCGGCGAGAGCGCAGTTCTTTTGGCGTAGTCCTGGGCTTGCGTTGGGTGCAGGCACGACGCTTGTGACCACGGAAGCTGTGCCAGAGACCTTTGCCCTATTAAAGTTAAGCCCTGTCGCGATTGATCATTTAGTGTTGAGCAAAGTGCAAACGCGCAGACACAGTCAGTTAATCGATAATCACTGGCATGAACAATGGATCAACCCTTGATTATCGACCTTAGGTGGCAGCATTGACGATTCAAGAAACGCTGCAACAGGCAGCGCAGAAGCTGCAGGAGGGTAAACCTGAGCAGGCTTTAGCCGTCCTTGACCCCTGCCGAGACGCGGGTAGCCAAGTTGCAGATTTCTGGCAGCTGCTGGCTTTGGCGCATAAAGGCTTAGGCGCTAGTGCCGAGGCAGAAGCGGCTTTTCTTGCCAGCATAGCGATTGACCCCCAACCCCACGTGATAACCAATTTAGCCAATCTTTATCGCAGCCTTAATCAGGCTGAGGCTGCAATGGAGCATTACGATCAGGCGCTGGCATTAGCTCCTGATCACCTACCTGCACAGATTAACCGAGCACGGGCTATGCTCGATCTGAATCGCTATACGGAGGCCCGTCTAGCGTTTCAGGCCATCCTGCAGGCGCATCCAGAGCATCGCAATGCCACACTGGGTCTTGCGCAATCTTTGCAGCAACTGGGGGAGCAAGAGCAGGCCTTAGGGTTATTTCAATCGGTGCTCGATGCGGCTCCCAATAACACAGTGGCCCTTAATGGTATGGGCATATCGCTGAAAACACTGGGTTACATAGACGACGCAGTCACTTACTTACAGACCGGCGCCCAACACGCGCCAGAGTCTCCTGAGGTTTATACAAATCTGGCCAGTGCTTTGGCACAAGCCGATAGGGAAGATGAAGCCGTCGCCGCTTATGGTCGCGCCCTTGAGCTCAGTCCTTTCGATATAGATTTGCACAACTGGTTCAACGGTTATCTTGGGGTCATTGCACACCCGCAATACCTAGAGTCCTATCGCAGTGCGCTTGAGCAGCAGCCTGATAACGAGCGCCTTGCAACAGCACTTGCCCGGAAGTTACTGCTCAACGGCCATGGTATCGAGGCCCAGTCGGTGCTTGAAGCAGCTCGGTCAGCAGGAGGCGATCGGGTGTCACTCGAAACCGAATTGAGTCACGTCTATCGTGAGCAAGGTTTGTTTTCAGAGGCGTTGATGACGGCGCGATCTGCGAAGACACTGGCACCTGAAGTCCCCGATGTGCAGCGAGAGTTGGCAACGGCACTCATGGCCGCGGGAGAAAGCTATGGCGAGGCATTGCAGCTCTTGGAAAGCTTATTGCAGTCCTACCCTGAAGATCAGGGGTTATGGGCATTATATGCGACGGCCTTGCGCTACACCGACAACCCTGAGCGCTACGATCGATTAGTCGATTACGATCGGTTGGTGCAGGTTCGAACCGTGACCGCACCCGATAACTTTGAGAATCTAGGCGCCTTTTTAGCGCATCTTCAAGGCGCACTTGATGTCCTGCACACGACCCAATGCCACCCTGTAGAGCAGTCGGCTGTGAACGGTACTCAAACCCTTGATGACCTGTTTAGCCGGCGTCACGAGAGCATTGACCTTCTCAAGCAAGCCTTAGAAATACAGCTAAACTCTGTGCTAGAAGCGTTTCCAAAAAATGATGAGCACCCACTGCTACGTCGAAATACCGGCGCCTTACGTTTTTCTGATTCCTGGTCTATTAGGCTTCGAAATACAGGTTTTCATAAAAACCATTTTCACTCTCAAGGTTGGTTGTCGAGTGCGTTTTATCTGCGGGTTCCCGACTCCATTAATTACAGCGCAGCTGAAGGCTGGATAAAATTTGGCGAGCCGGGCTTCAATGCTCGCGAGGCGTTATCGGCGGAGTATTGGATTCGACCACGAGAGGGCGCGCTAGTCGTATTTCCATCGTATCTTTGGCATGGCACCGAGCCACTTAATCAGACTCGCGAGCGCATGAGCGTTGGTTACGATATTTTGCCGAGGTAACGGAAGTCGCAATAACCGAAGGTATTCCAGAAGGCGGTTTTCCATTTTTTTGGAAGACGCATTGACCTTCCGTTACGCTAATGTCCCCAAGACGACCACGGAGGTCACTGTTCGTCTCTGTAATGAGGGATCCCGTATTTCCCGTTATGAGCCCGCCATGGATTAAATTTTTAGGCCTAGTTTTAGCGCAATAGACTTGGGATACGACTATGTTCCGCGGAATTACGGGGTAGTCACCGCTAACTTTTAGGCCGAACAACAAGCGTTAGTCTTGTTGCCGGCCAGGGTGTTGACTCAGGGGAAGGGATTTACACTATCCCATACGAAGATGAGCTCTGATGAGCAGTCCTCTACAGCCGCCATAATAGGTGCACCGTTATTAGGATCTGTGATGTAGAGAGGCGCCTCTCGAGGGCTGCCATTATCTTGGAGCCTTTCCGCGCAAGCGGTACCGTTATAGAAAGCCCCACCCTGCGGTAAAAGGTCGTTATCTGCGGTCAGAGAATCCGTAGCCGAGCGAGTGCTTGGGTAGGGGCCGGATCTGGCTGTTGCATCGTCAGACGAAGTAGTCACAGCATCTCGCGCGCCATTGTTGTTCCAGTCCACGAAAAACTCACCTGCTTCATGGGCTCCACTCCCATTGGCATCAAGATAGGGTTCTCCGTTAGCTTCCAAGCTAATTTCCCGCTTACGGAGAGCTCCACATTCCCTGGGATCGGCAGCAAGATGACAGTCCACCGCATCAAAATAGGCGTTACCGTTGCCGTCGATGAAGTCTTCTTCGCCCAAAGCATAGCTCATGACTTTAATCGACGATCCATCCGCGCATTGTTTGGTATTCGCCGGATTCAAATTGCTAGCCCGCCACTGTACAGAACATTGTCCCAAGCCACCTTCACCGAGGGAGCATGAGCTCTGCTTATCGCCGCTGGCTAATCGAGTTACAGAGCCGCAATTTGTGGCGAAGTTAACGGTCGTACCATCAACTGCTGGATTGCCGAAGCGATCAAAGCTAGACACGCTCAGCACTTTGCAGAGATCAAAGCTTGAGCCGCAGGCTGTTTGATCGGCGGAGACCCGCAGGTTAAAACGGCTACTCACTGGCACGCCAGAGGAAACCGCTAGTTCAGAAGAAAGTGCTCCAAGCCCAGCATTCTGAGACCCAAGGATACGAGCTTCGACCCGGATAGAGGCTGGTATAACTCCCGAATTAACGATGGCGACAACGTTGCCATCGGCATCGGCTGTCCCAGTAACGGACTCGAGTGCTGCGCCGCCACTTTCCGCAGACAGATTAAAAGTTACAGTTTGTCCTGATACCGCCGTGCCTGAACGATCAGAGACTCTGAACATGACCGCTGATTGCTCAGGGCGCGCGTTGTCATCGCCGGCGCCTTTCAGCGCTATCGTCTCAGGAGTGGTGCTGATAAACGCAATTTTGCTGGGGTCTATACCGCCACTGCCACCGCCACCGCCTTGCCCATTGGTGACCATTTCTACTGAAATGACATCCTCATAGATATTGCCATCCACGTCAGTAAAACTTGCAGTCACGAATCCTGCACCTTCGGTCCCATCACCAAATAATTCGAATTTGGCAAATTCACTAGCGGTAGTGAGTGATGTACCGGTCTCTGGGGTGATGATCCCCACGTCACTGGTTAGCGTGACTAAGAGTGCCGTGGTCTGTTGCTGAGTACTGCTCGCCGAAACTCTGACGAACACATCGATACCCGACTCATTAAAGATCGCACCTGAGCTTGGGTTGGTTATTTTGATCTCGTAAAGCGGCGTACCTTCGCTGGAGGTAATGTTGAGATTATTACTGAAGGTATTGCCTTGCTCAGAGGTGAAGCTGCTGCTCACAATCCCTGCGCCTTGGGCGCCATTGTATTGGAGTGTAAAAGTGGCGTTGCCCGAACTGTCGGTAACCGCTGAGCCATTGGAGGGCGCTATGTCCGCGACGTCACTGGTCAATGAGACGATCTCTCCTGAAGCGAGGGAACCTGACGCTGAGCCGGAGCGCAAGTTGACGGTCACAGTGATAGGTGTAGATGGTGTCAATGATCCAGAGTTGCTTGTCATCGCTAAGAAAAATAGATCGTCCTCGGAGACCTGCGCTTCAATGTTTTCTGAAATTTGCAATTCGCCTTGGGTTGTCGCGTAGCTAGCGGTTAAGACCCCCGCGCCTACGGTGCCATCAAACCCCAGGGTGAATTCTGCAGTACCGTTATCTGTGAGGGCTGAACCGTTGGCAGGACCTATGGTGCCCAGTGTTGAAATCAACGTAATGACTTCATCATCGATGTCTTGCGTGGCTCCCTCAAGGTCGGTGATAGCCACACGAACGGTGAGAGGACTTTCCTCAGACAGCACGTTACTGGCATTTCCACTACTGTCTAAGAGTGTTAATGCGAGTGCGTTTTCAGAGGCAGCTGACGTCGCTTCTACAACGGCTGTTTCAATCAGGGAGATATCGTTATTGCTGAAGCTGGCCGTGACGGTTCCTGCCCCCAGGGTATTGCCGAACTCAAGGGTAAAGTCGGCAACGCCAGCGGCGTTTGTCAGGCTACTGCCGTTAGTGGGGAGAACCGTTGCAATGTCGCTGGTGAGGTTGATAATTCGCGATTCAATGGTGGCGGTTGCCGAAGTTGAACTTAGTGTGACGCGTGCGGTGAGCATAGCCTCGGGAGAGAGTTCTGTGCTGGGGTTTCCTGCAGTATCGAGAAGCTCAAGCGTTAGTCCGAATCCGCCAATATTTTCGCTTGTGGCTTGAATTTCGATATTTTGAGATCTCGAAAAAGCCTCGTCGGCTGTGCCTGCTTCTTCCGTCGTGGGTGAATACGTCGCGGTGATGATACCCGCGCCTTGATCTGTCTGGGCTTGAATTTGGAAGGTGGCCTGACCGCTATCGTCAGTAAGTGCGGAGCCGTTGGACGGGTCTACGGTGCCAATCGAACTCTCCAGTAGAATAATGTCGTTTGTCACTGGAGTCTTAGTGGCGCCTTCTACACTGTAAAGTGTGACTGTCACGGTGAGAGGATCAGCACTGGAAAAGCGCTGTGTTGTGTTGCCTGATGAATCTGTAGTGACTAACTCTAAAAGGTAGGCCGGTGCTTCTGCGATGGCTTGTATGCTAAATGACACATCGACAGACTGCGTTGCCTCGGTGTACGTGGCGGTCAGGGTGCCCGCGCCCTCCGTACCATCAAAGGTCACCTCAAAAAGTGCAACACCATTTGCGTCGGTGAGTGCTGAGCCGTTATCAGGGCTTACCGTGCCCACTGAGGCGCCCAGTTCTACAACAGCATTTGTGATTGGGTCACCGTTGGCCCGCTCTAAAGTGACTTCAATCGTTAAGGGGTTACTGCGTGAAAGTTGATTATCTGGGTCTCCTGCCGCGTTAGTGGCTGCAATGGCAATCACAGCATCCAGTTGGTCGGCGCCCTCGTTACCGAGAAACCCACCGCTGCCGGTGCCGCCACCCCCGCCACAAGCTGAAATAATCAAACCTGCCAAGATTAAACTGATAACCCGGGTCGTTGTCCTTAACCACCGATTGGGCATTGCGTGTTCTCCCTTTAGAACTAAAGCGCTTAGGCATCATTAATATGAGCACTTTATCACGGCAAGCGCAGGGAAGCAGGTCAGTTATCGCTGAATGCCGGATCTTATGCCGGGTTACTGCTTGGCAGTTTCCTGTTGAATTTTTATGAATTTATAGGCAGTTAAGCCTGCTTTGCATAAACAGCTGCTGTTATTCTAAGACGATGACGAACGCTCCTGCCATCGATCAATCGCCGACACTTAGCGCCACTGTGGTGCTTCACCACAGCCCGCTTACGCAGTTGCAAGCTATGATAATGAGTCTGGACAAGGCCGCTAGGCTCTTGGGGGCTAACCTGCCCTTATATTTAGTAGATCAGAGTCAGTCGGCAGCGTATTCCCAGGCCGTTCAAGCGATGCTTCGTAAAGCCCCCTCTGATAGCTTGCTTCAGCTTCATTATATTGCCCGGGTAACCAACAATGGCTACGGCGCAGGCCACAATACCGTGCTTGATGCGGTGTTGGGACACTACCACCTCATCTTGAATCCTGATGTCGAATTGCCTGAGAGTGCCTTGGTTCAGATCATGGACAATCTTAGAGACCATCCTGAGGTCGCAATTATGGCACCACGAGCAGCCAACGAAATGGGTGATGAGGAGCATTTGGCCAAGCGCTACCCGAGTGTTTTGGTGCTTTTCCTTAGGGCTTTGGGCTTTGCCCCATTAAAACGCTGTTTTTCTCGGCAATTGGCGCTCTACGAGCTGCGAGATTTGCCCGGCGAGGGCGGTTTGCAGGACGTGCCGCTGTTGTCGGGTTGTTGCATGATCGTGCGATCAGATGCCCTGCGAGCTGTGGGTGGTTTCAATGAGCATTTTTTTATGTACTTTGAAGACTACGATCTGTGTATGCGTTTAGCGAGCAAGGGGCGAGTCGTTCGAGATACCCGTGTGCGCATTGTGCATCATGGTGGCGGGGCGGCCCGGAAAGGGCTGCGCCATATTATCTGGTTCCTCTCGGGAGGTTTCCGTTTCTTCCAAATATGGGGTTGGCGTTGGGTGTAACCGGTGGGACGTGCCACAATACAAATATGGATGAAATCGAACACCAAGATTTATGGGCGGCTGAACAGCGCCGGCGGGGCATGTTGGCCTTGCTCGATGTGCAGCCACTGGTGGCACGGATCAGTCCACCCGGTGCCCGCGCTGCCCAGCCGCTGACTGCACCCCCTACAGACGTAACCCATCCAGAGGCCGATCGCGTCACACCTGCACAGAAAGTGGCCGAGGGACAATCTAAACAACCTGCTGACGCTCAAATTTCTGTATCGGCCGGGTCAGCCCAAGGCGAATCTGCCAAGGCAGCAGGTTCCTCGGCATCGAGAAAAACCCAACGCGAGATAACGTCTGGGGAAGTTTCCACCGAGGCTGCTGAGCGTGAAAGCTTGGCTACGGGTAGCGAAGCCGTAGCGTTTCAGTTGCTCATTGTTGAAGCGGGCGCCTGGTTATGGCTGGAGCAGCTTGACGATAACTTGATTCGGCGAGAGCAATTGCAGCTGGTCGAGGGTATGTCGAGGGCCATTACTCAGGGCACTGTTAACCTGCGTCACCATCAGTTTGATTGGCCTTTGTCGAATCACGCACACTTACCTAGGGATGCCGAGTCTGCAAAACAAAGTGTTGCGGGTCAGTTGCGCCG
>Ga0206130_10006315_pt1 | contig 13615 bp, 16 predicted proteins | sample Helgoland_Spring_9_FD_148637 | JGI IMG/M metagenome (GOLD analysis project Ga0206130, IMG submission 148637) | Pelagic subsurface seawater microbial communities from Kabeltonne, Helgoland, North Sea - Helgoland_Spring_Bloom_20160512_1 | ecosystem: Environmental > Aquatic > Marine > Epipelagic ... | reverse complement strand
ATATAATTTTATATCACCTTTGACATCAGATTATATTGATTTAAATATTGAAATTATTTTAGCACCTAAAAAGAAACCAAAAACAAAAACAATGGGTAGTAAGAAAAAGAAAAAATCTAAAAAAAGATATAAGAAAAAATCTAAAAAGAGATATAAGAAAAGATTAAATAAATCTAAAAAATAAATATTACTAATTTAATTTAAGTATAATTTAATTATTATAAATAAAATGAATTTTATATTGGCGAATTGTAAACATGGACAAAGAATAGTTGGAACAGAATTAGCTCCTAAAATAATTTATAATAAATTATTAAAAAATGTTTATAAAAAAGATTTAACAAAAAATGTATCAATAAATGATAAATATTTTATAAATGAAAGAGGATATAATATGATATATAGTGAATATTATAATTATAATATGATAAATACAAGACCAATTATTACATTAGGTGGCGATCATTCAGTAAGTATTGGGAGTTGTCAGGCATTTTTAGATAAATATAAAGAAGATGGACATATAGTGTGGATAGACGCTCATACGGATATAAATACTAAAGAAACAAGTAAAACAGGTAATACACATGGTATGGTAGTATCACAATTAATGGGATTAGATAAATCATTTATAACAAATAAACAATATGATTTAAAACCTGATCAGATAACATATTTAGGACCTAGGAGTATAGATATAAAAGAGAAAGAAATATTAAATGAATATAATATGAAAATATATTCTTCACAAGATATTAAATTAATTGGTATATTTTATATATTACATGAATTACAAAATAGATTAAATAATAAAAAAATACATATAAGTTTAGATATAGATATATTTGATCCATATTATGTAAAATCTACAGGAACACCTGTGAATTATGGATTAAATTTATGGGAAATATATACAATATTAAAATATATTTGTAAAAATAATTCAGTAAAATCATGTGATTTTGTAGAATATAATCCGTTAATATCCGATAAAGACAATGTAGAAAAATCATTATTAAATTTAGAAATATCAATAAATAGTTTATTAAAATATATTTAACAATTAATATCAGGAATATGTAAACATGAATAATCAATTAAATGTTTTAATTTATTATATGTAGTATCAATATCTTGAGGATCATTTAAGAATGTATCATGAATATATTTATTATAAAAATATAATGCGATACCGACATAGAATGTATTTAATAATGTGATTGCAAAAATGGATGTACCGATACAACATGTAGTTTTATTATTTTCTTTATCTTCTTTTACATTTAGATTTCTATCATATCGAGGGAATGCTGGATGACGATCATCTAAATCATATTTTTGTCTTAAAGTTTTATGCATATATATTATATTTATTTATTTATTTAAATAAATTTGAATATTTAAAATTAAATCTTTATAATAGTATATATATAATAAATGCCAAAATATTCGGAAGAATTATTAAAAACAGTAAATGATATAATTGATAATAAAAAAATTTTTAAATTTAAGCAAGAAAATAAAAAATATAAGGGATATAAACCATATGAAGCATATGAAAAATATAAAACTGCCAAGAATTATGAAGAATTTAAATCATTAGGGGGGACTAAAAAACACTTTCAATATGATTATAATAAAGGTTTTATAGAATTAGATGAAGAATCAGATATTTTATCAGATATAGTAGATAGTGGTTCAGAAAGAAGTATAAGTTTAGAAATATTAGATAATAATATTTCAGTTGATAATATTATATCAGAAGAAGATGTATTAAAAGAATTAATGGATTATATGATTACTAAAATAGAAGAACCTATAGATACAAAACAAGTATTAGATAATTATAATAAAAATAATCAATTAATAAATAAATATTTTGTAAATGATAAACCAAAATATAAATATATTGATTTATTCTGTGGTATAGGTGGATTTCATCAGGCATTAGATTCTTTAGGTTGTGAATGTAATCTAGCATGTGATATAGATAAAGCATGTAGAGATAATTATGAATTAAATTATGGGATTACTCCATGCGAAGATGTAAAGAAAATTGATCCGGATGAAATTGAAGATTTAGATATAATATGCGGGGGTTATCCATGCCAAGCGTTTTCACAAGCAGGTTTAAAGAAATCATTTAATGATGATAGGGGATTACTATTTGATGAGATAATTAGAATTGCGAAAGTAAAGCAACCTAAATTTATGTTTCTTGAAAATGTTAAACATATTTTAAAAGTGGATGGTGGTAAAGTGATTGAATATGTTAGAAAAAAATTAGATGATAATGATTATACTCTTCAATTATTTAATATGTCACCACATAATTATGGTATACCACAACAAAGAGAAAGAATATATCATGTATGTGTTAGAAAAGGTATATATAATGGTAAAGATATTAAATTACCAGAAATTGAAAATAATGTAATTAAATTAGATAAATATATGTTAAAAAAAGAAGAAGTTGATTCTAAATATAATATTGATGGTGATGTATTAAAATGTTTAGAAGCTTGGGATGAGATGATAAAAATATTTAAAGTAGGTGAAAAAATTAGTCCAGTGATAATGATAAATGAACATTATAATAATCACACAGAAGAAGAGTTTAATAATTATGCTGATTGGAGAAAGGGATATATTACAGCAAATAAACCCCTTATAAAAAAATATAAACCACAATGGGATAAATGGTATGAAAAGCATAAAGAAATCTTACAAAAAAGAGAAATATATGGGAAACTTGAATGGCAGGTAGGTAAGGTGAAACCTGATGATAGCATATTTAATTATTTCATACAGATTCGACAATCAGGTATTAGAGTTAAGAAACCTCACTTCTTTCCAACATTAGTAGCGATTAATCAGTGTCCAATATATGGTAAACAAAAGAGATATATAACTCCAAGAGAATGTGCTAGATTGCAATCATTTCCAGAAGATTTTAAAATAGATAAAGTAGATAATCATGCATATAAACAATTTGGTAATTCTGTAAATTGTGATAATGTTAAGACAGTTATTAAAGCAACATTTGATCATTATGGTATTGAATATTAATTATCACTAATATCGATACTAATATTATCTGATGAACTACTATTTCTTAAATCTGTAATCATTTCATCTAAAGAATTATCATCTACTTGATTAGTTGATTCGATTGATATATCTGATTGAACATCATTATTATTATTATTATTATTTATTTCTTCTCTTACAATATGGTCACTATAATCATGTATTATATTTTGATTTTTATTAATAATTTCTTCAATTAATTCAGGTTTTGTTTTATTTTTGTTCTTATCACCATTTTTATTTAATTTAAATATATTAATATCTAAACTTTTAGCAATATCTTGCAAATACGGTATTTTTTTTTTGAGTAAATCTTTGTAATTTTTCTCTTTATCTGATATTAATCTTTTTTTTTCACCTTCTGAAAACCAATCAGGTATTTTAAAAGGCAAACCTATTTTAATTTCATTAGTTTCTTTATTTCTAAATTTAAAATGCGAATATTTATCTTTCGTTAGTACATTTATTTTTAGTTCACCTTTTTTATTATCTGGCAATACTTTAACATCTTGATTTTCCTTAGCAGTGATCCCTATAGTATTAGTTATAAAATGTAATACATTAGTGTATTCATCGAGGTTATTCATAAAATCGGGCCAATCTGTCATAATTATCCTCATAACCATACGAGCACTAAATGGATGATCATCGGTGTATTTACCATATTTACCATTTTCTATAAACAAATCATTATTAATCCATAAACTATTATATCTACATCTATATACACAATCATATAAATAATGACTTTCTTTTACAACTTGATCTCTATTTAAATGTGACCATATATTTTTCAACTCATGTAATCTCTTATAACTTTTATATGCTTGATGATGCCAATCACCACTATAATATTTATAAGCAAAATATTCCGATACTTTATTAAATGGTATATTTATACCTGATTTAATAATATTTTCTTCATGTTGAGATAATGTATGGTATCCTTTAATACTTAGATCCATTATAATTATTTAATAAATATATATAAAAAAATATATTAATATTAACTTCAAATTTAATTGATACATAATAGTCTAACAATATCTAATCTAGTTTTCATTCCACTAGGAGCATTCCCACCATTTCTACGAGCTTTCATATAATTTTCTAATTTACTAGATAATTGTGAATTAATTATATCAGCTTGTTTATTCAATTCTTTACTTTCATCATATTTTTTATCTTTATTGAGTTTTTCAGCACTACTTTTCATATTTTTATATATATCTACATTTTTGATAAGATTATTGAATTTATTTATATTGAAATTGTCAACATATATTCTAGAATGTATTAATGTATTTAGATCAGTAGGGGCAATTTTTTTATTAGGACAATTATCAATATAATTAAATATGAATTCAATATGTTCAATGAATTCATTTTTTATATTTTCTGTAACACCTGTTTTTTTTTTTTTAATAAAGTCTAGTAATGGTGATTTATTTTTATTTCCTTTATTGATGTATTTAAGAGCATTTTCCCATGGTTCATTCGCATTTTGATTAGGATATATAATTGAAAACCACGAAATTAATTGTGTCATAACTTTTGTTCTAGCTTCAGATAAACCTTGTATGTTTTCGAAATGTTCAGTGATAGTTTTAGAATTTATTTTATAGTTAATAAGTTCTCTTATAAAATCTACAAAAGGTGATAGGTCACTATTTATAACGTCTTCAATATCCATTGGACGAGCATTTTGTAATCTATTAAATATATTTTTACAATCTGTTTCTTCAATATTATTATATGTAACAATGGTTAAAGGGAAATTATTAAATTGTTCTTTTAGATCATTAGACAATACTTCATTATTTCTAGTATTATGACTAAATTTTTTATCATAATAAATATATTTACCTTTTTCTGATTCTAATGGAAATACATTATTTTTAAATTCTAATATCGCACGAGATCTATGACCACCATCCATAATATATTGAAATTTAGTTCCTTTTATTTTAGCAATATATATTTTCGGAATATCTACACCGTCTAATATAGAAAATATCAAATCTTCTTTATAATCACGTGACCATCCTTCGTCACGTTGCCAACTAGGAAATGTATATTTATTAACAAAACTTTCAAGGTAATCATCAATAGTACAATCAGCGCGAGTAGTATTATATTTCATTATTATTATTTAATTTAAAGTTGTGTTTTTAAATATTTTTTTAAATATTTTAAATCAAATTTATTTCAAGTATTAATCCACTTCATCTATTGTGGGTCCATTTTCAGGAGCATTATTACCCATATCAGGCATTCCTGATCCACCATCCTGTTGAGGCATTAATTTAGACATAATAGGTGATAATTTTGTCTGCATTTCTTGCATTTTAGTATCAATTTCATCTTTTGTACAAGAATCACGATTGATATCGAACCACTGTTCATTTTCAGATACAGTATCATTAACAGTTTTTAGATCTTCTTCTGATAATTTATCTTTTAATTCCTGTTTATCTAATGAAGATTTGGTTTGATAAATCATTGCTTCAAAATTATTAATACTATTAATTTTTTCTTTAACTTTTTCATCATCTTCTTTAAATTTTTCACCTTCAGAAATCATTTGTTCAATTTCTTCTTTTGAAAGTCTATTTGAATCATTCTTAATAGTAATATCTTTAGATTTACCAGTTCCTTTTTCAACTGCGCTAACATTTAAAATACCATTTGCATCAATATCGAAGGAAACTTCAATTTGTGGAACACCTCTGGGTGCTGGGGGAATCCCATCCAAAAGGAAGTTCCCTAATAAATTATTATCTTTAAACATACCTCTTTCACCCTCGCCTACTTGGATATTAACACCTGGTTGATTGTCTTCGTAAGTTGAAAATGTTTGGGATTTTTTAGTGGGGATTGTTGTATTCCTTTCTATCAGTTTAGTCATAACTCCACCGGCTGTTTCAATACCTAAACTAAGAGGAGCAATATCCAATAATAGCAGATCATTCGTTTTATCACCTTCTTCAGTATCTCCAGATAAGATTGCTGCTTGGACAGCAGCGCCATAAGCGACTGCTTCATCGGGATTAATACTTTTACATAGTTCTTTACCTCCAAAGAAATCAGATAATAATTCTTGGACTTTAGGGATTCTAGTGGATCCACCGACGAGAACTATTTCATGAACATTAGATTTAGATATTTTACTATCTCTTAGAACTTGTTGAACAGGATCCATTGCTTTCTGGAAAAGGTTCATACAAAGTGACTCGAAACGAGCTCTGGTAATATTACTAAAAAAATCTATACCTTCATATAAAGAGTCAAGTTCAATGGAAGCAGTATTTCCTGAAGATAGAGTTCTCTTAGCACGTTCACAAGCAGTTTTAAGACGTCTAACAGATTTTTTAGATTCTAATAAATCAAGTTTATATTTACGTTTAAATTCAGTAGCAAAATGATTTAATAATAGATTGTCGAAGTCCTCGCCACCAAGGTGAGTATCGCCCGCCGTGGCTTTGACCTCGAAGATTCCGCCATCAATAGATAAAATACTGACATCGAATGTTCCCCCACCCATATCAAATATGAGGACATTTTTCTCGGAATCATCATCAACTTTATCTAAACCATATGCGATTGCGGCTGCAGTAGGTTCATTAATAATTCTAAGAACATTTAAACCAGCAATTAATCCTGCGTCTTTAGTAGCATTCCTTTGTTGATCATTAAAGTATGCGGGAACTGTGATGACCGCGTCAGTTACAGGTTCTCCAATATATGATTCAGCAATTTCTTTCATATATACTAGAACCATTGAACTAATTTCTTCAGGTTTAAAAGATTTCTGTTCACCTTTGTATTCAACATCAATATGTAATTTATTATCTTTATTAGATAATTTAAATGGAAATAATTTCATTTCAGATTGAACTACTGGATCATTGTAATCTCTACCGATTAATCTTTTACTATCATAAATACTGTTAGTAGGATTACTACTACCTTGATTTTGTGCTGAATTACCAATTAAACGTTCTTCAGATGTAAAAGCAACATGAGAAGGTGTGGTCCTATTACCTTGATCATTTGCAATAATTTCACATCTATTATCTTTCCAGATACCGACACATGAATAAGTAGTCCCAAGATCAATACCAATCGCTTTACCCATAATTATATAAATAATATAATTACATGTTTTTAAATATATTTTAAATAAAATATTAAATAAAATATTAAATATTATATATGCCTTTAATATTTAGTATATTAGGTGATATGGGATCAGGTGATCATAATCAATATAAAGTAGGTAGAGCATTGTCTAATAATATAAAAAAACATGATACTAAATATGTAATAGGTTTAGGTGATAATATATATGAAGAAGGTTGTATGAATGTATTTGATAAACAATTTATAAAGAAGTTTGAAGAACCATATAAAAATATTAGTAATAAAATTAAATTTTATATGTGTATTGGTAATCATGATTATGGTTCATATTGGGAAAGATTATGGAAACCATGTTGGAAAGTTCAAATAGAATATGGGATATTATCACAACAAAATGATATGAAATGGTATATGCCACATAATTATTATATGATTTCAAAAAAAAAAAATGGATGTAAAATAGATTATTTTTTTATAGATACAAATATTGATTTGATGGATAAAGAATTAGAAAAAAAACAATTAAGAGATGTATCTAAAATGATAAGAAATTCTACTAGTGATTGGAAAATATTAGTTGGGCATCATACTTTTAGATCTATAGCTGGTCATGGAAATGCAGATCCTGAATTGGAAATATATTTAAAAAAATTAATGAGATTGGGTATAGATATATATATGTGTGGTCATGATCATACTAAACAAGTAATAGAGTATAAATTGAATAATAAAATAATACCTTGTATAGTTTGCGGAACAGGTGGAAAATCCTATGGTAATTATAAATTACATTTTGAAAATGTAGAAAATGATAAAGATTCGAAATTAGTATGGAATAAAGAAACATTAGGATTTGGAACTTGTTTTGCCACACCTAAACATATGCTTATAGAATTTTATAATGATAAAAATAGATTAGAATATAAATATGTTATATCTAAATAATCAATTAATTAATAATATTAATTTAAATTAAAATCTAATATATAATTATAATATGCCTAAAACAAAGAGTCAAGAAAATAGTCAAGGAAATAGTCAAGAAAATAGTCAAGGAAATAGTCAAGAAAATCGACCGAATAGTGTTCCGGAACAACCTGAAAGAGGGAATAATAATAATAATAGATTTATTGATAATGATGATGGGAATATGTATCACAGAGTACAAGTAGATATAAATGCTGATAAAAATAAATGGATTGGTTGTAGTAAATATACACAAAAAATCACATCTTATTCATTTAATGTTGGTCCAAGTGGATTTGTATCGGTTGGTGGAAGACCAGAAGTAACTTATGATGTTAATAGTTTTTCTGAAATGGATTCAAATCCGTTAAACCTTATAAATAAAAAATAAGTTAAAAATAATATATAATATATTATATATATGGTTTCAGATTGTATAGAAGATTATGCAGGTGGTGGATTTAGTTTTTCATTAACTCCATTAGATGCTATAAATGCACCTGCTTCTTCAGAAGTTATGGCCGGTGGATATTCACCATCTATTGATTCAACTACATTGGAATCTTCTATGGTTGGTGGAGGTAGTAAATATAAAAAGAAAAAGAAATCTAGAAAAATGCGTAGATCTTTAAAATCACGATTAAACTCTCGATCAAGAAAATCAAAAAATAAATCATATAAAAGAAAATCTAAAGTATTCAAAAAATCATTAAGTAAATCAAAATCTTTTAAACGAAAATCTAAATTAAAGAAAAGAAAATCATTAAAATAAAGTTCTTGTTTTAATCTATTATTTTTTTTATATATTTTTTATAATGAATAATTATAATAATTTAACTAATACAGACATTACAAGATTGGGAATAAAAAATTCATTTAATCAATCACAACAAATAAAACCTAATGAATTATTAATAAATGATAATATGATGAATATTACTAATAAAAGACATGGATTTGACGAAACTAATAAAGTAATAACACAATTAAATGATGAAATATTAGAGTTAAATAATAAGATACAAAGTTTATATATACAATTAAATGATTATGATAAAATTAAATCTATGAATAATGATTATGAAAATAAATTACAAGAATTACAAAATAATTCAGATCAAAATAAAATATTAATGAGTAATTTAAAAATGGAAATAGATAAATTTAAAAAACTAATTTATGAAAAATATAATACTGATATGTATTATATGTTAAAAAATATATCTGATAAATATAAAATGGATTTTGATATTGTTCATATTATATCACAACAATTAAATATTAAAGTAGTAAATAAAGGGACTATTAATGAACTTATATCAGGTATAAATAGATATAAAGAAAAATCTAAAGATGTTAATATTAATTAACTTAATATTTTTACACCATATTTATTATTCATAAATTTCATATTATTTTTATCACATAATAATAATTTTTTAATTATTTTATCATGAAAATATAATGAATCATTTTTTATAGAATAAATATTGTCTTGATTATTCAGAGATTTTTGAATATTTTTAATTGAATTAATATTGTCAACATAAATATAAGATTGTTGTGATATTGAATCATAAATACAGGAAGAATGATCATCTGATAAATTAATAAGTGATAAACCGATTAATAAAATAATAACTACAATTACAATAATGAATAATAACATATATTAAATATATACAATAAACATAGAAGATTTTTCCATATCTTCAATTAGATAAATTTTTTTATCACCATTTTGTTTAGCTTGTCTTTTTAATCCTTCTAATGCTTCAATATCCATAGATTGTAATATTTCTTGATCAGGCATATATTTAACATCTACTCTATTCTCAGATCCAGAACATTTAAATGATAAAATACCCGGACCGACTGATTCATGTGATTCCATATAAATATCATTTAATTGAGAACTATTACTACCTATAAATTTATTAAGGTATGGAGGTAAAGAAGAAATATTTTGAATATTCATTATAATTTATAATTTATAATATTCTTTAAATATAAACTAATTATTCTTCTAAAGATAGTCTAATAGCTTCTTGTAAATCAGGATCATATGGTTCTTCTGAACTATACATATTATGCATACTAAAAGGTAAATTATTACTGAAAGGTAAATTATTACTAAAATTAATAGGTAATATTATAGTTCTATTTAAATTAATAGGTGGAGGTAATTCTCTGAAAGTTGGTTGTAATTCTCTGAATGTCGGTTCTACCTCTCTATTAGGTAAGGGACCATATCTTGGATTAGAAGTGATATTTCTAACAATAGATTCTAATATTTGTTCTACCGCTTCTTCTTCATCCATATCATCATCATTATTCATATCATTTAATTCTAAATTATTTTCAGAAGAATTTAATGTATCAGAAGCATTTAATGTATCAGAAGCATTTATATTAATTTCTTCAGGGAACTCTTCTCTACAAATAGGACAGGTATTTTTATTTTTTAACCAAGGTAATATACCATTACATAATTCTGGATCTGAATTATAATGAAAAAAATGGGGATCTTTACAAGGTAATTTTATAATTTCTTCACCGACTTTAAAATTATCTTGACATATTGCACATTGTAATTCATTCTCAACATCTTCATTAGTTATAATAATTTTTTCTAAATCATTAACAAAACTACCTGAACATGGTTTATTAATTTCACCTTGATCCTGTATAGATCTTTCTAATATATCACTTCCAATATTAATACCCATATTAATATCCATAATATAATGATGTAATCGCATTCTTTCCATAAAATCTATAAAACTTACTAAATTACTCATTATTATTATTACATATATTTTCTTTTATATCTTTTTTAACTAAATCATATAAATAAGAATATATTTCTTCAATTATTTTATTAAATTCTTTTAAATCTTTGTTATTAATCTCCGGATTATCAAATTCAATAGGTTCCATATTATACAATATATAATTACTATATAAATAATTCAAATTTTAATAATTCAAATTTAATAAGGATATAATTGTGATATTAAATAAGGTATGCGTGTGTTTAAAAATAAATATTATATAATATATTATATGTATTTAGTATTAATATATATAATAGTAGTATTTTTTTTTATAATATTTACTAAAAATGTTAATATAGAAGAAGGTCAATCATTAGAAAGTTATAATTATTTAGAGTTTCAACCGATAATTAGTGATGAAGTATTAAGTAAACAATTAAAAGATCATTTAAATAAATATTCAGATGATATGGATACTATATTAAAAAATACGATTGATAAATATAAAGGAAAAACTGCTATTAAAGATGATATAGATTCGGGTGAAAGTAGAGAAAATGTTTTATATGATATATATGTTAGAGATGCATTAGGTGAATTAAATGACAAAGAACATGATGAAGAAACATATAAAAATTATTTAGAAAATTATGATAAATTTAATGATATCAAAAAGAAATCAATAGAGAATCCATATTCAGGTGATCAAGTAAAATTGTTTAAAAATAAAAGAAAACCTACTATATTATATTCAAATGAATTAGATTATGTAGATAAAGAATATTATAAAGATATTATTAAAGATAATAAGCAAGAAGAAACTGGTTTACCAGGATTAATAGATAAATTAAATGGTAAAGTATTAAATAATATGAGAGAAAATGAAAATACAGGGAATATTAATATCAGTAATGCGGAGTTTTGTTGTGATTATAGTGGATTAAAAATAGAGAATATGCCTATATTAGATGTAGAAGAATTAAATAAAGTTAATCACAGAATGAGAGATATTAACCATGAAGATGTAGATTTAGATAAAGATAAAGAATCAGTATATGCTTATAATTACCCATATTATGAATATATGAAAGGAAAAGGATTATTATATAAACCTTTATATCTTAATTATAATAAAATAAGAAATATAGGATCTATTAATTTATAAACAAAATAAAAAAAGTTTTTTTTTTTGTTTTTTTTGTTTTCTATATTATATATATAAATCAATTAAGCAGATGGGGAGGGAGGGGCATATGTGGGGGATTCTGGTTCATACACTGGTTCTTCTGAAGCATTCATGCCGTTCAGAAATGCCGAAGCTTGATCCTTGACTTCAAGAGAGATTTCGAAGGTATCTTCTAGGAAATCTACTTCAACCGATGTAACCTGTTCTTCTTTCGGGAACATGTTGACGACACTATCAATGATGATGGGTTTGACCGCCTTGAAGATATCATTCGGATTACCTCCATAGACACAGGACACAGTGATCAATACCTGGTTTTCAGTAGGGATGTCATTCTTGATGTTGAAGAGTTTGTTGTAAGAACCTTTCTTCAGAAAACGATCATCGCAGATATTGACACGGACAGATGTAGCATCAAACTTGGAATCTGTGATCTTTTCTTCACAAAGTGACTTAACATTCTTGATGTTCTTGCCCCCAGATCCCACATACTTGCCGATGTGGTGAGATTCCATCTTAGTCTTGAAGATGTGCTTGATGACCTTGGGTTTGCCTGCATTTTCTTTCTTCTTCATGAAGATGTCGGTGTGCTTCAGCATGTTCTTAGTAACGATTTCAAGTAGAGTTTCGTTATCTACTGTAATCGTTGCGAAAACGATGTCATCTTCCTTGGAGATATTGATATTCAGTGGGACTTTGGTCTGTTCATCCATGTCATTTTCAGACTTGTAGATTTTGACAGACTTATTGACCACATGATTTTTCAGAAAAGATCCCTTCGGACCGATAAGACGACCGATATCGGCGACTTCAATCGGGAGAGAGAACTTCTTGGTACACGACTGAGATGCCATAGGTATGGAAAGTAGTATGTGTTTTGTAATTAGGTTATTTAGTTGCTTAGTTGAAAGCAATCAATTTGTAGTATAAATAATTTGAAAACTAAATTTCAAATTTATTTAACGAATTCAAAATTTTTGTTAAAGATCCAAATTAAAGATTAATAGTATTTAAAGATTAAACATATATATATAGTGTATAGAAATTGAAAATATTTTAATAATATAAAAGAAATATAATATTATGTTGAAAGGTATTTAAAGATAAAACATATATATATAATGTATATATACTGAGTCCTATAGCTCAGTTGGTTAGAGCGCGGGTCTTATGAGCCCGAGGTCGCGGGTTCGAGCCCCGCTAGGACTACATGTCAGGTTACCCGAGTTTGGTCAAAGGGGTTAGACTTAAGATCTAATGCGAAACGCTTCGTGGGTTCAAATCCCACATCTGACATTAAAAGACCTTACGACTGTCAGTAAGGCATGCTGTATTAGCTCAGTTGGTAGAGCGCTTGACTTTTAATCAAGTGGTCCTGGGTTCAAGTCCCAGATACAGCATAATAATGGTTCTGTGGTGTAATAGGTTAGCATTTTGGACTTTGAATCCAGCG